>Ga0209066_10000117_pt1 | contig 115469 bp, 97 predicted proteins | sample All_14_2_FD_187198 | JGI IMG/M metagenome (GOLD analysis project Ga0209066, IMG submission 187198) | Freshwater microbial communities in response to fracking from Pennsylvania, USA - Allegheny Zone_MetaG_DW_15 (SPAdes) (version 2) ...
GATTAAAGACATCAACTTAAAAGGTATTCTATTTACTATTCTTGTTTGGCATAATCATTTTACCAAACTTAAGGTTAGTATTCAATTATGAGTTATACAAAATCAGTATTTATCTTGAACACAGTTAATGAAATAAAAAAGACATGAAATCGTTTACGTCTCTGTTTTGTGCATAGCATTCATCGCTGTTTTCATGTATAATGAAAATTGGAGTAATGAGGAGGTTCAACATGAAAAGAAAAACGAAAATTATTTGCACGATCGGTCCATCCATCGATAATCCCGAAATGATTGATAAGATGATTGATGCAGGGATGAACGTCGCACGTTTAAATTATTCACACGCCGATCAAGAAGAACACGGAAGACGTGTTCAGATGATTCGTGAAATTGCGAAACGAAAAAATCGCTATATCGGTATTCTTGCTGATACGAAAGGTCCTGAGATCCGTACAGGTAAGTTTGAAAATGATATCGCGACATTCAAAAAAGGTGATCGTGTTGAGGTTTATAAAGAACCTATTTTAGGTAATCGTGAACGTTTCCATATAGACTGTCCTGAACTTTTTGTTGACATTAAAAAAGATGACTATCTCTTAATTGATGATGGCAAAATGAAGTTAACCATTCTAGAAAACAAAGGAGATATTCTTGTTTGCGAAGTCAATAACTCGGGATCGATTAAAACAAGAAAAGGTGTCAACGTTCCTAACGTGAAGTTATCGATGCCATTCGTCTCTAAAAAAGATTACGATGATATCGTCTTCTCTGCAAAAATGGATGTTGATATGATTGCCTTATCATTCGTCCGCAGAAAAGAAGATGTTTTAGCGATTCGTGACATTTTAAAAGCATGTGGTAACACCAGTATTGAGTTAATCGCTAAGATTGAAAATCAAGAAGGTGTGGATAACCTAGAGTCCATCCTAGAAGTCTCAGACGGTGTGATGGTTGCTCGTGGTGATTTAGGTGTCGAAGTGTCAACATCGCTTGTCCCCCTTTATCAAAAACGTATCATCAAGATGGCGAACGAAAAAGGTAAACCCGTCATTACAGCAACACATATGCTGGAATCGATGATGTATTCACCTCGTCCAACACGCGCTGAGGCTTCAGACGTTGCTAACGCCATCTTAGATGGTTCTGATGCGATCATGTTATCTGGTGAATCAGCAGCAGGTGAATATCCTGTTGAAGCGGTTCTTGTCATGGATACCATTGCAAAAGCGATTGAAGATCACATCAATTACAAAGAAAAACTTCAAAACGCGATTGCATCATCACAACAGACCGTCAATGATGCCATCGGTATTGCTGTCAGTCAAACAGCTCTTGCATTAGGTAAAGCAGAAGTCATCATTGCATTTACTGAAACGGGTGGTACAGCGAAGCGTATATGCAAATTTAGACCATCTGTTCCCATTATTGCAGTGACTGATAATGTAAAAACCTGTCAGCGTTTGACATACTATTGGGGTGTATTCTCAGCACTTAAATCGAATGTCACCGATATGACACTTTATGACCGAGTTGCCATTGATGTAGCCAAAGAATTCGGATTTAAGTCGGGAACAACGATCATTATCACCTCAGGTTGGGCACAAAAACATGGTTCAACCAACACACTACGTATCATTGATATCCCCTAATCGATAACCTGCTTCGGCAGGTTTTTTTTATGATGATCAAACGTTGATAATCGCTTCAATCCATGCTATAATGTGAAAGTTGAGAGGTACGTATGAAACTACATTTTGGTGATAAAGCCTTCTACAAAACGTTATGGCTCGTTGCTGCACCACTCGTTTTACAACAACTCATCACAACATCTGTTCAGTTGGTGGATAATGTGATGGTGGGTAAGTTAGGTGAACAAGCAATCGCATCTGTCTCTGTTGTCAACCAACTCTACTTTATTGTGATCCTAATCACATTTGGAGCTTTGGGAGGAGCAGGGATTTTTAGTGCTCAATTTTTCGGTTCAAAAGACTATGATAAACTCAAACAAACCTTTCGCTTCAAACTCTTAATCGGGTTTTCAATTGCACTATTATCGTTTGTTCTTTTCTCATTATTTGGTCGTTCACTCATCATGATCTTCACCAAAAACGAAACTACCATTGATCTTGCTTTAAACTATCTCTCATACGCAAGATGGAGTGCTTTTCCTTGGATTATCAGTGTAGCAATCTCTAATACATTCCGTGAAACAGGAGTCACTAAACCGTTATTGATTATCTCGATTGTAGCGATTTTGACGAACACATTTCTGAATTTCATTTTTATATTCGGAAACTTTGGTGCTCCCAAATTAGGTGTTGAAGGTGCAGCTATTGCAACGCTAGCATCACGTATCGTTGAATTTATCCTGGTGATCATTCTTCTCGAAAGAAAGGGTCAAATCTTTAATACTAAGGTTAGTCATCTATTGAAGATTGAACCTAAACTCTTCTCAAGTATTGTCGTTATGGCACTTCCCCTGCTTTTGAATGAAGCATTCTGGTCATCTGGTCAAACTGTCTTTCTGCATGCTTACTCAACGCGTGGTGATCAGGCACTTGCCGCCATGAATATCACAAGTGCTATTTCACAAATTGTCTTTGTCACTTTTGGTGCGATTGCCACTGCAGTGGCTGTGCTTGTAGGCAACACACTTGGAAGAAACGAACTCGAAGAAGCGCGTGAGAACTCGAAGAAACTGATCACAACAGCAGTCTTAGTCGCTGCTCTTGCCGGTCTTGTCTTGTTCATCTTATCTTTTTTCATTCTCAATATTTATGATGTTGAACAAGTTACAAAGAGTATTGCTCAGTTCAATATTCGGATCAATGCTCTCTTTATTCCTGTTTTCTCATTCAATGTTACGATGTATTTCACCTTGCGTGCAGGTGGCGATACGCGATCGACATTTATGATGGATGCCGGATACATGTGGGTCATACCTGTCCCCATCGCGCTTTTATTAGCGTATTTAACACAACTACCTGTGACGCTCATGTTTTTAATCGTTCAATCACTCGATATTCCCAAAATGGCATTTGGTCTATCTCGCTATCGAAAAGAACACTGGGTTAGAAACCTCGCGATTGAACAACAAAATGAAGCCATATAATGGCTTTTTTTCTTAAGTTTACACGATTGATAGGATTTTTCATGTATAATAAGAAGAAAAGGAGGTTCCATCATGCAACCACCTAAAAAAGACCCCTTTATACATACAGCAACATCATTGGAAAAACATTTAAATCCCACCTATGCAGCTGTTAAAATCATCATGATTTACTTAATCATGGGTTTTTCATGGATTCTTTTCTCCGATTGGGTCATTGATGTCATCTTCGTTGATCCTGAAGTGAATCAAATTGCTGAAACCGTCAAAGGTATTTTTTATGTTGCGTTTACTGCAATCATTTTCTATTATATAATTCATCGACAAATGGATATGTACATACTCACGATCTTAGACTTAAAGAAAGCATACATTGAACTTGATGAAGGACATAAAAAATCGTTACAACTTGAAGATCGATTGTACGATTTAGCCTATTACGATCCATTAACAGGATTACCTAATCGCATTATGCTTGAACAAACAATCAATCGCTATATTGCAGAAAAGAAAGAAAATGCGATCATCGGTATCGTCTATTTTGATATTGATGAATTCAGAAATATCAATGAAGTTAAGGGCCATTCCGTCGGTGATGAATTGATCAAAGCGATTGCAAATGATCTGGGTACTCATATTGAAAAACCGAACATGCTCGCCCGGATGAGTGGTGATGAGTTTGTTCTTGCGATATTTGATATCACACAGCTCGAAAGTTTCCTACCATCGATTGAGAATTACTTAAACTATATTCGTAAATCATATATCCTTCAACAAGATGATTTTTTCATTACATTTAGTGGAGGAGTTGCTCTTTATCCAGATCATGGTAGTGACTATATCACGTTGATGCGTCATGCAGATGCCGCTATGTCGATTGCAAAATCAAAAGGAAAAGATCAGATTGTCATCTTTGATGACGAAATGGTCACCGTCATTAAACAACAAACAGAACTCCTTAATCAACTCAGACAAGCCATTCAAAATAATGAGTTTCAACTCTATTATCAACCGATTATTGAACTTGAAACGGGAAAAACGGTTGCTACCGAAGCCCTGATCCGATGGGTTCATCCGACAAAGGGATTTATCCCACCTCTTGAATTCATATCACTTTCAGAAAAAAACGGTTTTATTAAAGATATCACCGAGTGGGTTTTCAAAGAAGCTGCTGATCAGTTTCTCGCATGGGGAAAGAAGCGCAATTTTAAAATCTCTATCAACCTCTCAGCATCAATGTTGATGAATGATAAATTTATTGGCAGTCTGATTCGATGGATTGAAGATCACCATATTGACTGCAAAAAGTTTAATATTGAAATTACAGAAACAGCCATCATTGGCGATATCCAGAAATCGATTCATGTGTTAAATGCGTTAAGACGACTTGGTTTTACTATCGCACTTGATGACTTTGGAACAGGTTATTCATCACTGACTTACTTGCAACGTTTACCGATTGATACCATTAAAATTGATCGCAGTTTTATCAGTAATATTAAAGAAGATACAGAAGAGTTTTATGTCCTCAAGTATATGATTGATCTTGCCCATCACTTGAAATTAAACGTAGTTGCAGAAGGTATTGAAACCAAAGAACAAGCAGATATGATCAAAAAGTATAACGTGGATTATGCACAGGGTTATTATTTTTGTAAACCTATGCCTCAAACACGTGTGATTGAGTATCTCAAAGTCACACAAAATCAAGAAAACTGAGGTGATTTGAGTGTTAGAAAATATCGCATTTTTCGATATTTCACTATTTAGCACCATTTTAATCATTGTCATGTTGGTCATCGCAAGGATCAAGCGTGATCATTTCACCTTTTCATCACGTCTATTACGTATCATCATGATCTCGACGTTGATTGGGGTTATCCTCGAGTCCTTGATGTGGTATGTCGTGGGAAAACCTGGAACGTTCTTTCATGTTTTAGGTTTAGCCTCAAATTCACTCCTGTTTCTCAATGGAACCATTCTGATGGGATTATGGTTATCTTACTGGGATTATAAACTACTATTATCAAAGCATCGCATTGAAAATCGAAAATATTATCAATATCCTACCCTTGTCCAAGCTATTTTATTGATTTATAACCTTTTTACAGGCGTTTTCTTCTCCTATACAACGCCTGATAATGATTATATTAAAACCACATTGTTCTTCATTCCTTATTTGATTTTTTATGCCATGTTTTTCTATATTATTTTTCTTGTTCTTAAACATCAGAAGAAAGCTCAACATCATGTTTTACAAGGTACGTTATTATTCATGATTCTACCTTTTGTTAGTTCAATTCTTCAGTTATTTTTACCAGATTTGTTATTCACGTGGGCTTCTTTAACACTTGCAATCATGGTAGTTTATCTTTTCTTGGAAACGACATCAGGTAATATTGATGAATTAACCAAACTATATTCACGAAGTTTACTCGAACTGCATTTACGATCACTCATCGAAGAGAAGAAAGATTTTCATGCCATGATGATCGATCTTGATCATTTCAAAGAAGTGAATGATCTTTACGGACATTTAACAGGTGACCAAGTTCTCTATCGTTTCTCTCAACTACTCAAAGAATGTCATCTTCATCAGCAAGCAATTATTGCGCGTTTAGGTGGCGACGAGTTCTTCTTAATTTGTCAAGGTAGTGATACACCTGATCCTCAAAAAATGATTCAATACTTGCACGATCGATTTATCAAGGATGAATTTTTTCAAAAGTTTCCATTCTTAGGATTTAGTGCAGGTTATGTCATCTATGATCACGTTTTGAGCTTTGATGATGTTCTAAATATTGCAGATAAACGCATGTATGAAATGAAAAATGATCACCAACAAGAATAAATCAATAAAAATTAAAAATAAAGGAGTTTATGTATGCCTAATCCTGTTTTACTCAAAAAGCTAGCCAAGCTTGCCGTGAAAGTCGGTGTCAATGTTCAACAAGGTCAGATCGTTGTCATTCGTGGAACGACTGAAACGAAGGAAATTATTCGTGAAGTTTGTGAAGAAGCTTATCTTGCAGGAGCAAGCCAAGTTTATGTTCAGTGGAGTGATGATTATATTTCAAAGAGTTCTTTGATGCATCAATCACTTGAAAATCTCGAACAGATTCCATCATGGATTGTCGAACAACATCGTGATTTCGTCGATCGTGGTGCATGTTTTATTTCCATCACATCACCTATCCCAGGACTGAATAAAGATGTTGATCCTAACAAAGCGCAACGTCAAGGTATCGCTGCACAAAAAGCTGTCTCATTCTTTAGAGAACACCTCATGGGGAATAAAGCACAATGGACCATCATAGCTGCACCCAATCCCGTATGGGCAAAACAAGTTTTTCCTAATCTAAACGAAGAAGAAGCGGTTGAAGCACTATGGGATGCTATCTTTGAAGCGTCACGTGTGAGACTTGATAATGATCCCATTAAGGAATGGGAAAAACATAATGAAGTATTGCTCAAGCATAATCAAGTGTTAAATGCCTATAATTTTAAACATCTTCATTTCAAAAATAACTTGGGCACAGATTTAATTGTTGAACTTGTTAACAATCATGTTTGGGCAGGTGGTGGTGAACATGCAACCAACGGTGCTTACTTTAATCCTAACATTCCAACCGAAGAAACATTTACCATGCCCTATAAATGGGGAACACGCGGAAAAGTCGTTGCAACAAAACCTCTTAACTACCAAGGAAAATTGATTGAAGATTTCTATCTTGTCTTTAAAGATGGAAAAGTCGTTGAGTTTGATGCGAAAAAGGAAAAACAAGCACTAGAGAATTTGCTGAATACCGATGAAGGTAGTAAGTATATCGGTGAAATCGCGTTAATTAGTCACGATTCTCCCATCTCTGATACAAACATTCTTTTCCTCAATACCCTTTTTGATGAAAATGCATCCTGTCACATGGCTTTAGGTCGTGCTTATCCCATGAACGTCAAAAATGGAGTTCATACACCCATTCAAGAACTCGAAAAGATTGGTTACAATAATTCGATGGTTCACTCTGATTTTATGTTTGGTAGTCGTGATATGGAAATTACGGGACTCACTCAAGACGGTCGTGTTGTGCACGTCTTTAAGCACGGTAATTTTGTCATCTAATTCACTATAAAAAATGCCGTTTTTGGCATTTTTTCATTCAGGAGGATTTTTATGAACTACATGAACATTGAAACATTCTTAGATTTTAAATTCATTTCATCGCTTCAAGCGAATCCCTCGAAAACAGCATTTGCTTTTTTGGTTGCGAAACCGGTTGAGAAGAAAAATGAATATACCTACGACTTATGGACAAGTGATGGAAAAAAGCATCAAAAGTGTTTAGGGCTCAAAAATAAGGGATCTTATGTATTCGAAAGTGATCGTACACTTCTTGTTCAGTATACAAAGAATAAAGATGAAGAGAAAAAGGTCAAGGAAGAAAAAAGAACGCTCTATTATCGTTATCATCTTGATGAAAAACGTCTCTCATTCGCTTATGAATTCCCCTTTCCTGCTACGATTGTTAAAGTATTAGGCACACAGTTGCTTTTGCAAGCATCACTAACCGTTGATGAACATCATCTTTATCTCGATCAACCTGAAGAACGAAAAGCTTTTCTTGCTGAAAGTAAGAAACAAGCTCTCTATGAAGACATTGAAGAAATACCGTTCTACTTTAATAATCAGGGGATGATTGCCAACAAACGCAATCAAATATTTCTTTATCATACACTTGAGAACACGATCAAACCACTCGTTGATTCCGCTTTTTCTGTAAATATCATCAAAGTATCACAGGACTTAAAACGTATAGTTTACACGGGTTCAGAAATGAAGGGTATTAAACAACTTACCACGCATGTTTTCATGTATCATGTCGATCATCAAAAAACAGACATCCTTTATCATGAAAATGATTGCAGTATGTCCTCTGTCTATTTAGTGGGAGATGACATCATTATTGCAGGTACCGATATGAAGGATTATGGAATCAATCAAAATCCTGATTTCTTCGTTTTAAAAGATAAAAAACTTGAACTCCTAACCATCTATCGAGGAACGATTGGAAACTCAGTAGGCAGTGATGTTAGACTAGGTTCTAGCTCCTTGGATGTCGTTGTTGGTGACCGTATTTATTTCGTGTCGACTGTTGATGATCATAACGAAATCCATTCACTCAATCGTGACGGCAGCATCAAAATGGAATATCAGTTTAATGGCTCTATTGAGGGATTAATCTATGTTAATCAACAGTTTTACTCTGTGGGTTTGTATCGCCAAAAACTCCAAGAAATATATCAACTTAATCTCGTTGATAATCGCTTAACACAACTCACACGAATCAATCAAAATGTACTTAAAAATATGTATGTCGCAACACCCAAGGAAGTCTTGGTTAAAGGACAAAATCATGTGGTCAAAGGATTCGTCTTATACCCCAAAGATTTCGATCCTTTCAAATCTTATCCAGCGATCTTAGATATCCATGGTGGACCGAAAACAGTCTATGGGAAAGTTTACTATCACGAGATGCAGTACTGGGCGAATCTGGGTTACTTTGTCTTTTTCGCGAATCCCAGAGGTAGTGATGGTAAAGGTGATGGCTTTGCAGATATTCGAGGACTTTATGGAACGATTGACTATGAAGACTTGATGAATTTTACTGATCATATTCTTGCGAAAATTCCTCAAATCAATCACGAACGTCTCTTCGTCACTGGTGGTTCATATGGCGGATTTATGACCAACTGGATCGTAGGTCACACCAATCGATTCCGTGCAGCAGTCACGCAGAGAAGCATTTCCAATTGGTTATCATTTCATGGCACGTCGGATATTGGTTTCTATTTTTCAAAAGATCAAACGGGTGGACATCCCATGACAGATACTGAAAAATTGTGGAATCAATCACCGATTAGATATGCCAAAGAAGTAAAAACGCCTCTGCTTTTCATTCATTCAGATCAGGATTATCGCTGTCCCATCGAACAAGCCATGCAATTTTTTACAGTTCTTAAAGAACAAGGGCTTGAAACAAAACTGGTATGGTTTAAAGGTGAAAACCATGAACTCTCCCGTTCGGGTAAGCCACAAGCTCGTATCAAACGTCTTCATGAAATCACATCATGGTTTGAACATTTTAGATAATTTTACAAAATGGTCTCAAGGTCTTTAACTACAAAAAATCTATGTTATAATAATCTCAAATCTACATAAGGGGGTATGAAACATGTGGTGGAGTACAATGAGTACCTTAGAACAGGTACTGTTTATTCTCGCATCAAGTTCAACTGCAATTATGATTATTTTCTTGATCATGATGCTTTTAGGCTTTGATTCAGATGAATTTGATAGCGGAGATATTCCTGATTTAGACGCTGATGGCATCAATGATGAACCACTAACCGGTATTGCGGGATTAAAGGTTCTGACACTTCGTGGTGCACTTGTCTTCTTCGCCATCGGTTCTTGGACAAGTTATCTTCTTGTTTCAAGTCTAGGTGTCCTTTGGGGACTCTTCATTGGTGTTGTTGTCGGTGTTATTGCTGCGTATATTCAAGCTCTTGCATTTCGTGCAACGTTACGCTTAGAATCATCAGGAAATATCGATTATAACAATGCCATCGGTAAAATAGGATCGGTTTACTTGCGGATTCCCAAGAAACGTTTGGGTAAAGGTAAAGTTTCAATCATCATTCAAGACCGTTTAACGGAAGTGGATGCAGTCACCGATCAAGAGGACGACTTACTTCCTAAGGCGTCAGTAGAGGTTGTTGGTCTTCTCGATGCAACAACGTTGATTGTCAAGTCAAAATAAAGGAGAACAACTATGACACATATTTTTGCAAGTCCAGCCGGCATCACCGGTATTATTACCGCGATTGTCGTCATTGTCTTTTCATTTCTTGTCTTTATCGTATCGCGTATCAAAAAATGTCCATCGGATAAAATTCTCGTCATCTATGGTAAAGTTGGATCCAACAATGATGGAAGTTCTAAATCGGCAACATGTATTCATGGTGGAGCTAAGTTCATCTATCCATTCTTTCAAGCCTATCAATTCTTGGATTTAACACCGATGTCCATTCAAGTGGATTTGACGAATGCACTTTCTCGTCAGAATATTCGTATCGACGTACCTTCTCGTTTCACCGTTGGTATTTCAACCGAAGCAGGTGTGATGCAGAATGCAGCTGAACGCTTATTGGGTTTAAAGATGATTGAAATCCAAGAACTTGCAAAAGATATCATCTTTGGACAACTTCGTTTAGTGATTGCAACCATGGATATCGAAGAAATCAATACTGACCGTGATAAATTCCTTGAAGCCGTTTCAGGTAACGTAGAAACCGAACTAAAGAAGATTGGTCTTCGTTTAATCAACGTGAACGTTACCGATATTAACGATGAATCCGGATATATTGAAGCACTCGGTAAAGAAGCTGCAGCGAAAGCCATCAACGATGCGAAAAAATCGGTTGCTGAAAAGAATAGAGACGGTTCAATTGGTGAAGCTAATGCACTTCGTGATCAACGTATTCAAGTGGCTGAAGCGAATGCAAAAGCCATCGAAGGTGAAAACAAACAACTCGGATATATTTCACAATCCAATGCATCACGTCGTGAAATCGAAGCTGAATCACTAAGAATTGCAATGACTGCTGAAAAAATTGCATCCGCTAAGGCATTAGAAGATGCTTATGTTGCTGAACAAAACGCAGAACTTGCACGTGCTCAACGTGAAAAGGCAACCCTTGAAGCCGATGTCATCATCAAATCTGAGATTGAAAAACAACGCCGCGTGATTGAAGCTGAAGCTCTTGCAGAAGAAATTCGTAGAAAAGCACAAGGTGAAGCTGATGCGATCTATGCGAAATTAGAAGCTGAAGCGCGTGGTAGTTTTGAAATCCTCTCTAAACAAGCGGATGGTTTCAAAGAAATCGTCAAATCAGCTGGTGATAATCCAGATGCAGCTGTGAAGTTATTGATTGCAGATAAGCTTGAAAAACTTGTTCAAATTCAAGTTGAAGCGATTAAGAACCTCAAGTTTGATAAGATCACGGTTTGGGATGGTGGTTCCAAAGATGGTGCATCATCAACCTCTCAATTTGCATCTTCACTCTTTAAGTCTATTCCACCGATGAAAGAACTCTTTGATATGGCAGGTATGGAATTACCCAAGTATCTCGGCACTGAAAAAGTAGAAGAACCTAAAAAAGAATAAAACGAATACCCCATGATTGGGGTATTTTTTTCAACAGACATTCGCATTTGACATTCATTAGGCCAATAAATACGCATTTTTTATTGTATGATAGATATAAGAGGTATGTAGAATGAAACATAAAGTGATGTTCATCTTGATCATCGTGCTCACAATAACGTTGGTGTCATCCTTTTTTGGCGTGAAACACGTTCAACACGTGACCATGATGATTGAAGTTGAGTCACGTGAAGAAGCGATCACATGGAGCAATAACTATCACATCGAACTTTTAGATGTCTCTACGTATGGGTTTGCGACCTACCAAGTACCCGAAGATCAAGCAGTAGGGCTTCTTGAACATGGTTTTGAATATGATCAAACGCTTTATCCGATGGGACGAATCACACCTATCACGAATGATCCTTATGTTTCTGATCAATACGCACTCTCACTGATGAAAGTTCCTGAAGCATGGTTACTTGCAGATGGATCAGCATCAGTTGTTATTGCGATTATCGATACAGGAATCGATACGGATCATGAAGAGTTTACAGGGCGCATTTTACCCAATTCATATAATGCACGAACAAAAGAAACAAGTACAACATCACTCGATCACATCGAAGATGATAATGGTCATGGAACGATGGTAGCAGGGATTATTGCAGCGAATAAGAATAACAATAAAGGCATTGCTGGGATAGTTTCTGAGAGTTCACTACTCATCATTAAAGCCAATAATGCCGATAATCTATCGACACCAGAAGATGAATCAAAAGAATTCAGTGATTCTGTGATTGCTGAAGGCATTCATTATGCACGTGAACAAGGTGCTGATATCATTAACTTGAGTTTAGGTTCAACCACTCAAAATACGATTGTCAAAAACGCTGTGACAGAAGCACAACATGCAGGCATTATTATTGTCGGTGCGAGTGGTAATGATGGTGTATCTACGAAATATTATCCCGCATCTTATCCCGGTGTTGTCAGTGTAGGCTCAATCGATGAAACACTCACGATATCCTCATTTTCAAATTATAATGATGCTGTTGATCTGACTGCACCTGGTGCACAGATTGTTTCAACAGCACTCAATAACGGATATTCGATCGGTTCAGGTACATCGTTTGCTGCACCTCAAGTGACAGGTGTACTTGGACTTATGCATGACTATTTCACCCAGTTAACCGATGAACAACTTGTTGCACAGCTTTTATCAACAACACTTGATCGTGGAACGATCGGTTATGATGTTTATTATGGTTTTGGTGTAGTTCAAGCAGCACATGCACTCGATGTTGAATTTGTGACCATTCTTTTTGAAACCAATGGTGGAACAACCATCAGCCCGATAGAAGTTGTGAAAGGTTATACGTTTGATGTGGAATCACCAACTAAAGTTGGTTATACCTTTATCGGGTGGTATCTTGATGCACTCTTCACACAACCGTTTCAAATGGGTGTCGATCTTGCAAGTCAATCCATGACACTTTATGCCAAATATGAACCACTTCATTATCAACTCACGCTGATGAATGGGGATGAGATCTATTCGATCTTCGAAGTGATTCATGATCTTGTTCCGACATTACCAACCCTATCTGATCGCGAAGGTTATACATTTGTGGGTTGGTTTTATGATCAAGAGCAAACCATTCCTTATGATCAACTCCCCTTTTCAAGTGATGACATCCTTTATGCAGGGTATACACCTAAACTCTATGATGTCACGTTAATGATTGGTGATGAAGTCTATTTAACCGTGACAAGTGCTTATCATACAATTCCAGTATTACCTGAACCAGAGCGTCAGTATCCATTTATTGGGTGGTATCAAGATGTATTATTAACAACGCCCTACGTCGATGAACCCATCGAGGAACATTTAACGCTTTACGCACGCTTTGATGATGGACAATATGTCATCACATTTTATAGTTACGATCATCGTACCATTCTATCAACTGAAATGTTGATGTATGGCGATGATGCAACTCCGCCTGAAGATTTGATTCGTCCTGATTCACCTTCATTCTCATTTACATTTGTGGGATGGAGTGAAAACTTTTTAGATATCACACACGATTTATCGATTTATCCCATCTTTGATAAAACATATCATCCAGAATCCATTCAATTAAGACCAAACCTTGATACACTATCAAGTTTAGACGATTGGGAAGATGCAGGTTTAACACTCATTGATCCACTTCTTCGATTGGAAACAGACATGTTGATGATCGATGATCATACCTACCAGGTGATCTACCGCATCTTTGATCAAGATCTTCTCCTCGATACACGCATCAGAATGGTCACGATTCTACCCAAAGTTGATGTGACGATTACACTATTACCTGATGTCACGACACTCTATGTTGGAGAATCCTTCACTGATGCTGGAGCCATTACATCGTTGGGTCAAATCGAAGTGATTCAAGATGTGAATCCTGAAATTACAGGAATTTATGAAGTGATCTATCAAGTAGAGATAGGTGATTCTATTTTTCAAAAGATCAAGTACGTCTATGTTCTTGATGAGGTGTCCTATCATCCAACACCCATCCTCGCTTATCGCCGAAAAGAAGAGGGGTGGGTCGTATGAAAAAGGGACTATTCTTCATCTTGATGATTCTAATCATCACCTTATCATCGTGCACAGAAGTTTCATTGGATTATCTTGACTTTGAGTTAAACCCCGGTATAGATACCATCGACCTCGGAGAAACACATATTGATGCAGGAGCTACTGCTTATTATGGTCTAAAAGAACTCGTTGTGGCTGTGATTTCAAATCAAGTTGATTCAACCGAAGAAGGTGTTTATGATATCATCTATCAAACATCACACCGCGATCTCGTGTTGACGCTTGTCAGAAAAGTCACGGTTAAAGATCAGACACCACCCTTTGTCAAGCTCAACTCAGGTGTTGATACAGTCATGGTAGGAGAAGAGTGGCATGATGCTGGAGTGATGGCATCAGATAACAGTGGGGGTGAAGTTCTCATTGAAGTTATCGGTGATGTCTTAGATGATGCAGGCAGATATGAGGTCATGTATCGTGTGACTGATCCTTCAGGATTACAAACAACAATCACCCGTATAGTCTATGTGATTGAACGTGAATAAGAAAGCGAAAACCAAACATTTCGCTTTTTTTGTTGAAATAAAAGAAAAAGAAATGAGCCTTTGCTATGAAAATTTATAATTTGTGTATTATAATGAAGGTAAAGTACGAAGAAGGGAGATTTATCCATGTGTTTTTTTAGAAAGAAACGTGAACGGAAAAGAGCCCTCGAGGCAGAAAAGGCTGCTTTAGCACAAAAACAAGCTGAACAAGCAGTAGTTGTTGAAAAAAAGGTTGAAGAACCCAAAGTCGAACAGAAACCACAACCCACTCCCCCAGTCACCCCAGTCGTTGAAAAGAAAGTGGTTGCAAAAGAAGATGTGAAAGTCACGCAAGAACAAGCACCTGTTGAAAAAGAAGTACCAAAAACTGAAGTGAAACCAGCACCTAGAGTTGAAGAAAAGCCAGTTGTTCAAGAAGAACAAGCTGAAGAAGAAGTTGTAGACGATAAATCAAAAACACCTAAGGTTCAGAAATATCACGTATCACAAAACAAAGATGAAGACTCGGAAAACTTCAAGAAGTGGCGCGTTCGTAAAGAAGGTTCAACCAAAACGATCAAATTCTTTGATACACAAAAAGAAGCAATCGCTTTTGCAGAACAACTTGCTGAATCTGCTGGATCATCGGTTGTTATTCACAAGGTCGATGGATCCATTCGCAAACAAGACTATACCAAAAAAGAATCTTAAAGCATCGTTAAAGCACATGATCAAAGGACATGTGCTTTTCTTTTGATGTGAGATTGTTCAAAAAACACAAACATGATACAATGATTGCGTACACTATGAAAGCGAGCCAACCTCATGTTAGATACATTTTTATTTGCTGCAAATGCTATTTTGCCCATTGTCGTACTCATCTTATTGGGCTATGTTTTAAAACGCATTCGGTTTATTGATGTTCATTTTGTTAACATCTTGAATAAATACGTCTTTCGTGTAGGTCTTCCTGCACTTTTATTCTTTAATGTTTATAACATTGAAGATATTTCAGAGATCAAATTTGGTGTGATTCTATTTGCTGTTGTGATGATGCTTCTCCTCTTTTCAATCGGTTATCTCACTATTCCTTTTACAGTCAAGGATCCTAATCAAAAAGGTGTTATTCTACAAGTGATCGTTCGATCCAATTTTGCACTGATTGGCATCCCACTCGCACAAACTTTAGGCGGAGTTGAAGCGATTGCAGTTGTCGCATTGCTCTCAGCATTTACCATCCCACTCGCCAACGTTTTATCAGTGATTTCACTGACGATGTATCAAACCAATGAACATGGCGAACGGATTAGCATCAAAAAAATGATTAAAAACATCTTGACAAATCCTTTGATTTTAGGTGTGTTCTCAGGGCTTCTTGCTCTGTTGATCAGAGGATTCATTACACCTGAAGGTGGAGAACCATTCTTCTCATTAAAGAATGATACGAAGTTCATCTATGATTCGATTCGTCTACTCAGTCAAACAGCATCGCCTATGGCGTTAATCGCTTTAGGAGGCCAATTTGAACTTTCTGTCGTTAAGCCATTATTTAAAAAAATTGCTCTAGGAGTCACGTGGAGAATTCTTATTGTTCCAGCGATCACCTTAGGTTTAGCCTATTATTTAGAAGATCGTATCCCAGGTATGGAATATGCGTATGCTGGATTAATTGCACTTTTCGCAACCCCGATTGCAGTTTCTTCAGCGATTATGGTTCATGAAATGGGAGGGGATGAAAAACTGGCTGGACAGCTTGTCATATGGTCCTCAGTATTCTCAATCTTTACCCTTTTTGGTTTCATTGTTTTCTTTCGAGCAGTAGGAGCATTATAATATGTATGATCATTTTGTCGCATACTATAATCGAATCTTTCCTTTTGATGAAGATCTAAAAACCTTACTCATCGACTATATAACACCTGATGGATTTGCTGTTGATTTAGGGTGTGGTACAGGACGACTTGTTGATCTTCTTCACAGCATGAAGATGAATGCTGAAGGAGTTGATCTCAATCAAGCGATGATTGAGTATGCAAAACATACCTTCCCTCATCTTTTGTTTCATCACATGAGTATGGTAGAATTTTTGACTCAATCCAAAACCTATCAACTCATTACATGTTTTGGTAATACGCTTCCTCATTTAAATCAGGATGAACTTCATCTATTCTTCCACAACCTTAAAAAATCGCTTCATCCACAAGGTTATGCGCTGATACAACTGTTAAACTATACACACATTTTAAACGAAAAACCTCACATGTTGAAGCCGATCTTATTTGAAGGTGGATCGTTCATTCGTGAATACACGTATCATGAAAAATCGATCACATTTCAAACGACTTTAAAACTTCAAGAATCAATAACAACCGATCAAACGACCCTTTATCCTTATACGAAAGATCAACTTGTTGCGATCATTGAAAAACACCATCTATCTGTCAAAGCTTATGCTGATTTTGATCAATCCGTTTGGACAGAAAATGGATACGTTCTTTCCTTAGTGATTACTCAACCTTAAAGACACCCTCAATTAGGGTGTTTTTTTGCAAATAATTCGAAATTCAAACCAATTTATGCTAATGTAGTGATGGATGAAAGGGTGATTACATGTCTTCACTTAAAAAAGAAATAGGATTGTTTAGTGGTATAGCGATTTTAGCTGGCATCATGATTGGTTCTGGTATTTTTGTATTTGCAAGCATGGTCATGGTTGAAGTCGGTTACGCATTAGGCTTATCACTTTTGGTATGGCTGATTGGTGGTATCATCACGCTCTTTTCAGGATTGACCTATGCTGAATTAGGTACGATGTTTCCTGAAACAGGTGGTTACTATGTGTATTTAAGAAAAGCTTATGGTAAAGGGGTAGCCTTTTTATCAGGTATTATGAATTTTGTACTATCAAGTTCAGGAAGTATCGCCTTATTAGCACTTGTCTTTGCAGAGGTTTTTGCCTACATCGTCCCGATATCTGCCTTGGTGATTCGATTGATTGCTGCTATGCTGATCATCTTTCTGACAGGGATCAATTTATTAGGAATCAAAATGGGAGCATGGGTTCAAAAAATATTTCTTATTGTCAAATTACTTCCCTTGATTGGTATCATCTTCATTGGGTTCTTTTTGAAAGGTGATGGTTTCCCTCTATCTTTTGTCCCTCAAGAGAACTCTCATTTTCTTGCTGTGATTCCGATGATTGGTTTTGCGGTTGTCACCACATTATGGGCATATGAAGGATGGACGAATTTGAACACCGTCGCAGGTGAAATGAAAAACGTGAAGAAAGATTTACCGCGTGCACTAATCATCGCTATCGGATTAGTCACGATTGTCTATATTTTGTTTGTGGTCAGCTTATATCGGTTGATTCCATTTGGAACCATAGAAACACTTGATGGTTCAGCGAATCTTCCTATCCTTGCCATGATGACGCATTATGGCAATACAGGTATGTTTGTCATCTTCATTGCTGTGATGATCTCCATTTTTGGAGCACTGAATGGTAGTATCATGGTATTCCCACGTGTGTATTATGCAATGGCACTTGATGGAACGTTCTTTAAGCAATTGGGTGATGTACATCCCAAATTCCAAACACCAGCAAAAGCGATGATTGGTTCAAGTATCATGGCACTCATCTTGTTGATTTTTAATGTGAGAGAATTATTGACATTTGTCGTTTTAGGTGGATTGATCTTTAATACATTAATCTTTATTGCAGTCTTCATTTTTAGAAAGAAGTATCCCACCATGGATCGACCCTATCGCGTATTTGGATATCCTGTTGTTCCTGTGATTGCGATCATTGGTATGATTGGATTGTTTGTTGCAACACTCATTCAAAGTCTGGTTCCATCATTGATTGGATTAGGTGTTCTTGTTGTTGGATACTTGATTTATCACTTCATCGTCGAAAAGAAAGCATGAAAAAAGCACTCAGTGAGTGCTTTTTTATTCTTCGATACGTTCGATGTCAAGATGATCTGATACAACGATCATGCGATAATGTTGATGGGGAATAATGAACCCTTCAATCATTTTGGTCGCAATCAATGTTTCAATCTGACGTTGAATGAAGCGCTTGAGTGGTCTTGCGCCATATTCATCGTTAAATCCATGTTTAATAACAAAATTTTGGATCTCTTCACTCAATTCAACATGGATATTTTTCTCAAGAAGTCGTTCATATAAGTCTTGTAGCATTTTTTTCGCGATTTCAACTTGAATCTTGAGTGATAATGCATTAAAGATGACAATTTCATCGATACGGTTAATGAATTCAGGTTTAAACTTTGATTTCACTAAGTTCATGACTTCTTTTTGTGCGTTAGGATCATAGCTGAGTAAGAATTCACTACCAATGTTGGATGTTAAAATGATGATGGTATTTTTAAAGTCAACGGTTCTTCCTTGATTGTCCGTTAAACGTCCGTCTTCTAAAATTTGAAGAAGAATATTAAAGACTTCTGGATGAGCTTTTTCAACCTCATCAAAGAGGATAATCGAATAAGGTTTACGTCTAACCGCTTCAGTCAATTGACCACCTTCATCATATCCAACATATCCTGGTGGTGATCCAATTAAACGAGACACACTATGTGATTCCATATATTCACTCATATCGATACGAACGATTTGATGTTCACTATCAAACAAAGCTTCAGCAAGCGAACGAGCAACTTCGGTTTTCCCAACACCTGTAGGTCCTAAGAAGAGGAAGGAGCCTATGGGTCGATTCTCATCTTTAATCCCTGCACGTTGACGAATGATGGCATCACTGATCAATCGTAGTGCATGATCTTGACCAATCACCCTTTTTTTGAGTGTTTCTTCGAGGTGTAAAAGCTTTTCTTTATCACCTGACATCAGCTTTGATACTGGTATTTGAGTCCATTTAGAAACGATTTCAGCAATCGATTCTTCAGTCACCACTTCAGTCAATAAACGTCCTTCTTGTTGGCTTTCTTTGGTCATTTGGTCGATTGCTTTTTCAACAGTAGGGATCTTACTGTACTGGAGTTCTGCAGCTTTTTGATAGTCATTGGCGTTGAATGCATTCTGCAAGTCATTGCGTAATTTCTCCAGTTCATTCTTTTTCATTTTAATCTCGTTGATCTGTTGTTTTTCCTTATCCCATTGTGCTCTCAGTTGTTTTTCTTGTGTTTTCAACGATGAGGTTTCGATATTGATTTTTGCTAAACGTTCTTTTGAAATGGGATCCGTTTCTTTATCGAGTGCTGTTCTTTCGATTTCAAGTTGCATCAAACGTCTTAATACAGAATCTAGTTCAACAGGCATCGAGTCGATTTCTAATCGAATGGATGCACATGCTTCATCGATCAAATCAATCGCTTTATCGGGTAGAAAGCGGTCTGAAATATAACGGTTTGATAAGGTTGCAGCAGCAATAATGGCTGGGTCTGATATATGAACCCCATGATGGGCTTCAAAACGAGATTTTAAACCACGCAAAATACTGACTGTATCCGTCACCGTGGGTTCGTTGATCACAACTTTTTGGAAACGACGTTCTAAAGCTGAGTCTTTTTCGATATATTTGCGATATTCATTGAGTGTGGTTGCACCGACACAGTGAAGTTCTCCACGAGCAAGCATGGGTTTTAACATATTTGATGCGTCCATCGCACCATCCGCGCGTCCTGCACCAACTATCGTATGCAATTCATCGATGAAGAGGATAATTTCCCCATTCGATTCCTTGATTTTATTAAGAACAGCTTTTAAACGTTCTTCAAACTCACCACGAAATTTAGCACCTGCAACCAGCGCAGCTAAGTCGAGTTCATAAATCACTTTGTTTTGTAGTCCTAAAGGAACGTCTTTATCAACGATACGACGTGCTAGTCCTTCAACGATCGCTGTTTTACCGACACCAGGTTCACCGATAAGAACGGGGTTATTTTTTGTCTTACGCGATAAGATTTTAATCACCCGACGAATCTCATCTTCACGGCCTATCACGGGATCTATTTTTCCTTGTTTAACAGCTTCAACGATGTTTCGTCCAAACTTCTCGAGGATTTTAGCATCTTTTGAATAATCATCCATTTGAGTAAAGTTCATGATTGTCCTCCTTTGGCAGTCTTTATTCATGATTGCCAATCCTATTATAAAACATCACATTAGCACTGTCAACAAATAAGTGCTAATTTCACACGATTCACCAATTTGTGATACAATAATCATGAGGTGAAGCCATGATTAATGTGTTATTTGTTTGCTTGGGGAATATCTGTCGTTCACCGATGGCAGAAGGATTGATGAAAAAGTATATCGAAGAAGAAGGATTGGGTGGTGTGATTCATGTTGAATCACGCGGAACATCTGCATACGAGATTGGCCAACCTCCGCATCCTGAAACCATGAAAATTTTAAAGCGTGAACAGGCACCTTTGATTGGAAAACGTGCAGAGCAGATCAAGTCATCTGATTTTATTCATTTTGATTACATTATCGGCATGGATCATACTAATGTTCGCCAACTGATTTCAAAATCAGGTGCTTATCGACACAAAGTTTATCTCTTAAGAGATATCGATCCAACCACTCATGGTGAAGAAGTTCCAGATCCCTACTATTCAGGACGATATGAAGAGACGTATCAGCTTCTTGCACCTTCACTCAAACAGTGGCTCGAACATCTTAAAAAAACCTGAGAATCATTATTGACTTTTAGACCCCTAAAACGATATAATGAGATAGCATGTGAAGGCCTCATAGCCAAGTGGTAAGGCAAGGCACTGCAACTGCCTGATCATCGGTTCAAATCCGTTTGAGGCCTCCAACAAAGAACGTAACATCCCGGTTTGGGATGTTTTTCTTTCATTAAGATCAACATATCATTCAATAAAGTGATAAAATTCACGAATCAAAAGACATTTGAAATGAATTTTACATGAAAGATATGATATATTGGTGATAAAAAGTGGTGATGTTGTGAGAGAATACATTCTTGGTATTGTGTTCATGTTATGTGTTGTCATCTTTTTTAAAACACCTATCGGAAAAGGTATGATCGGTGAATGGATTGTTCGATTCTTAATTGGCAAAAACCGACCAAAAAGAGATATTTTTGTCATCAACAACCTGATGTTTTATGATGGTGCTAAATCGGTTCAAATCGATCACGTTCTTATTAACTCCCATGGTATCCACGTTATTGAGACGAAAAACTATGCAGGTTGGATTTATGGTAAAGATGTTGATAAAGAGTGGACACAAACCTTATCATTTGGAAAAGTGAAGCATACCTTTTATAATCCCATTAAACAAAATCAGGGTCACATTCACTCATTAAAACAAGTTCTCCCCATGAAAGCACCGATCTACTCGTATATCGTATTTACAGGAAGAGCAACACTACGCATCAAATCTGAACATGTTCCTGTCGTCTACCCATTATCACTCATGAAAAAGATCAACGAACATCGAAAAGATACATTTCGCTTAAAGTCCATCGATGTTAGAAAACTTTATGATGGATTAAAAGATTTAAAGAAAATGAACACGATTACACAACGAGAACACATCCAAGGCATCGAACAGCGGAAAGTATTAAGGAAAGGTCAATCCTATGAAAGCGAGCGCTAACTGCGCCGCTTTTTTTTCTTAGAAAGCAGCATCATGGAGTATAATAGAAGTGTTCATGGACGATAATGAGGAGGATTTATGGAAAAAACAGAATATAAAATAGCATTGATGATTGATTCAGAAAACGTCTCGTACAAGTATATCAAATCAGTCATGAATGAAATCGCAAAATATGGAAAAATCGTGATTGCTCGCTTTTATGGGGATATTAATAATCTTTCAAAGGATTGGCATAAAGCAGCCCAGGATAATGCCATAAAACCCGTACATCAATACAATGTTGCGATCGGTAAAAATGCTGCAGATATGGCGATGGCACTTGATGCCCAAGAAATGATGTATCAAGAAAAAGTGAATGCATTCTTTTTAGTCACATCAGATTCAGATTTTACACCACTTGCTGTCAAACTTAGAGAAGGTGGTATGCATGTGATCGGTATTGGTAGCATTAAAACAACAACCCAAGCCTTTCGCTCAGCGTGCAATGAATTTAAGTATTTTGAATACTTAGATGACGATGATAATGAAGAAGAAATCGTTCCAAAAATCGTTGAAGCTGATAAAGAAAACATTGAACACATCATCAAGAGCTTGATTATTGAAAACGGTATTGATAATCGCATTCAACTCTCGCGATTAGGCGATATTTTAGTTAATCGCTTCTCTGATTTTGATCCTCGCAAATATGGACATAAGACGCTATCGAACCTCGTCTCAACCATTTCTGGAATTGGTATGAGTCAAGAGAAGACAACGACCTATGTTTCATTAAAATCGACCATTGAAAAAGATCAAATCATGCATGAAATCATCGATATTATCAAAACAAATAAAAGCAAAGAAATGATGCTGACCAAAATCAAACAAGAACTTGAAAAAAGACACCCCACCTTTAGTTATCAAGAATTGGGATTTACGCGATTTTCTAAACTGGTTTCAAGCATACCTGATGTATCGGTCAGTAAAAATGCTGCACGTATCAAATGAAGTCTTATAACATCAAGCAAGATATGCCATCTGTTACTTTAGCGAAGGATCGATTGATTGCGATTATTCGCTATGAAAAAGAACGAATCATTAAAATCGTTCATGGATATGGAAGTACAGGTCAGGGTGGAGATATCAAAGTGATGGTCCATCAACTTTTAAATGACTATATCGAATCTCATAAAATCAAAGCATATATACCAGGAGAAGCCTTTGGACATCTCTTGGGATATGATCAGATCATCAAAAATCATTTATCTTTGCTCAAACAAGACCCCGATTACAAAATTCCTAATGAAGGAATCACCTATATTGTTCTCAAGTGAGGTATCCTTATGAATCTATCCAATTATATTAAACCTAAATCCATGATTTATACAGGAGAACATCCTGATGTCCCAACGAAAATCACCCATTATATCTATGATGCATCAACGCTTGACATCGTCGACCGTTATGAAGGCGATCCCAATCGTAAACATTATATTCAAGTGGTTGGCTTATCGCAAACGGATGTCATTGAAGCGATACGCAACACCTATCCTGTTGATCCTTTAGTCATTGAAGACGTCTTAAACGTTGATCAGCGCACAAAGATTGAAATGAAAGGGCAGTATGTCTTCTGTGTATTCAACCATGAGTACCTCAAAGAAGGAGAAGTCATGGATGAATATATGAGTATGGTCATGTTTGAGAATACACTGATATCATTTCATGAAACCGAACCTCATTATCTTGAACCACTTAAAATCTTGTTTAAAGAACATCGTGATTTAAGAGAGCGCACAGTTGATTATCTTTTCTATCAAATTTTGGATATGATTACAGATAATCATCTCGATATCTATGATATCTTAGATGAACAGATCAATCATTTTGAAGAGTCCATCATTGAGAATCACAATATTGCTCAAGATGAATTCTATTTGATCAGAAAAACGATGCTTAAATTAAAGAGCCATGTCACACCAACCTTTGAACAACTCGAAAAAGCAATGAACCGTAAAAACGATTTGTTTAAACCCGATAATCAACCTTACTTTGATGACCTGATGGACCACCTTCAACGTTTGGATAATCGGATTACTCAATCGCGAGAACAAATGCGAAATCTACTTGATTTAGATATGAACAATCAATCAACGAAGATGAATAAGATTATGGCAACACTCACTTTATTTTCAGCAACATTCATCCCATTATCATTCTTGACAGGATTTTTTGGTATGAATTTTGTGCACTTTGGGATCCTGGAATATGAGTATGCAGTCATGCTGTTTTCAATCATTTGTGTGGTTATTTTAATCGCAATGATTTTCTTTTTTAAGCGAAAAAAATGGTTTTAAATGTTGACTCAAGACACGGATGAACACGTGTCTTTTTTTTCTCTAAAAAAGCACACAATCGACATCGAAAATGATGACAAAAAAAGATAAAGTGATACAATGAGGCTGAGGGGTAAAACCCGACGTAAAAAGCTCATCACATGGTATCAGAAATTATCAAATCAAGGTTTATTCCGTCACTTATGATCGCGTGAATTTCACCCTACTTGATAAGCTGTTAACCATGTCGACATCGCAGATTATATGACGAAAGTGAGGTGACATATATGGCAGAAAAGAAAGTTGTACAACCAACTCCACAACCAACAAAACCAGCTCCCAAAGCTCCACAACCCCAACCCGCTAAACCAGCAGGTAAGAAATAATTAGGAGAGCTCAGTCTGTCAAGGTGCGGATTTCACTGACCGTTGAAACGCGGCTAGACTATAAAACCACTTCTAACCGACATGCCAGTACCCCTGTACTGACATGTTTTTTTGTTATATTGGATAAAGATAAATGGATAGCAAAATTGTAAGACAAAGAGAAAACGTTATCATGATCGTCTATTATGCAAAACACTTGACAACCCCTTTTCAAATCAAAATTTAGTGTTATAATGAAGGTGAATTAAACGATGCACATTTGAAGGAGAGTCTCATGAATTCACACGCTTTTTTGACAAGTGAAAAGCTTGCTCTTTTTTACGCGCAGCTAGAAAAAAACAAGAAGTATCCTGGTCCACTGATGCCGACGTTACACGATGCGCAGCATATTTTTGGTCATATCCCTTTGGAAGTCCAAAAGATCATTGCGAAAGAACTTAACGAAAGCATTGCAAAGATTAATGGAGTCGTCACCTTTTACGGCAATTTTTCAGTGACGCCAAAAGGTAGAAAAACGATTAGTGTCTGTTTAGGTACAGCATGTTATGTACGTGGTTCACAAAACGTCATGGAAGCTTTGCAAGATGAATTAAAGATCAAAGCTGGAGAAACCACCAAAGACGGTGAAATTACGCTTTGTGCAACACGATGCATTGGTGCATGTGGTTTAGCGCCTGTCTTTTCGATTGATGATCAAATTCATGGCAATACCAATGTTCAAAAAGCTAAACAAATCTTAAAAGAAATGAAAGCAACCATCCATGAAACTAAGTGACATCATCAAAAAATATCAATGTCATCTTTATACACCAGAGACATTTCATGATAAAGATATCAGTTATGCTTTTTGTGCGGATTTGATGAGTGATGCACTCATGGTTTTAAATTCTGTTAAAGATGACCGCGTGCTTAGTGAATGTCTACTTATCACAGGTTTAACCACCAATCAATCGATTCGAACAGCAGAAATGCTCGATATTGATGTTGTGCTCCTTGTTCGAGGAAAAATTCCTTCACTGAAAGTCATCGAACTTGCCAAAGAATTAGGGATTATGTTGATTGCAACTGAGCACACGATGTTTAATACGAGTGGCATGATGTATGCCGATGGTATTAAAGGGATTATCTATAATCAGCAATGGTAAAAGAATATCAAATCATCGCACGCAACTACGATCTTGCGGGGAGAGCTTCATCTGATATCAAACGTACACTTAAAGCGATGAATGTCCCATGGTCATTTCAAAAGCGAGTATGTGCTGCATCCTATGAAGCTGAAATTAATATCGTGATTCATTCGGTTGGAGGTTATGCAACCTTTGAAATCACGGATCAAGCCATCATTCTTGATTTTTATGATGATGGTCCAGGTATTCCTAATATAGAACTTGCCATGATGGAAGGATATTCAACCGCAAGTGAACTCGATCATGCCAATGGTTTTGGTGCAGGCATGGGTTTACCTAATATGAAGCGTTCATCAGACTTGATGAATATTACCTCTGATCATGAGGGAACACATGTTCATCTGGTTTTTTACCGAGGTGAGACCCATGATCAATAAAGATGTCTTAACCACAGACTATACACTTCATACGGATCTGATCACACTCACACGTGAATGTCATGGAATCTATGCAACAGACCTATTATCTGCAGCAATTAAAAGTGCTGGGCATCAATCGGCATTAGTGACACTTATTTCTCACGATAATACCATCGCATGTGCGATGATGATCGATTGTCCACTCGTCATTATTACCTCAGATCGAATGGTCAGTCAATCCATGATTGATAAAGCTAATGAAGAGAACATATGTCTTCTTTCCACGCATCTACATACGCATGAAGTTATTCGCGATTTGCTTGTAAGAGGTCTCATATGAAATTCGCATATGATCTTCATATTCACTCCATACTTTCACCTGATGCAGATGTCTTAATGACCCCTAATAACATTTTCAATATGGCCATGCTTAAAAAACTGGACATCATCGCCATTACTGATCATAACAGTATGGCTCAACTAAAAATTTGTAGTGAGATTGCTCAAAGTTATGACATCCTTTTTGTACCTGGTGTTGAGCTATCGCTTGCTGATCATTATCATGTATTATGCTATTTTGAAACACTTGAAGAAGCACTTGCTTTTGATCGTATTCTAGAACGATATCGCAGTCATCAAGTGATGGATGGAAAGAACGAGATGATACAAGGTATTACGGATATCCACGATCATGTGATTGATCATATCCCTTATGACTTATCTTCTACTCTTTCTCTTTCTCTTTTGGAACTTCTCAACCATCTTCGTGCTTTCCATCATTTGCTTGTTTTCGCTCATCTTGACAGAAGATCGTCGAGTGGAATTGACGTCTTACCTCATCCTTCTGTTCATGCTATTGAAATGATGAAACCTAACTCAGAGTTGATCATAAAGCATCACCTCCAAGAGTACCCCATCTTTTACAATTCGGATGCTCATGATATCACAATGATTAATGAAAGAACAGAACAACATATGATTGAACTACCATCTTTATCGATCACATCCTTTTTTGAGGTGATCAAACATGGATGATCTGGCAATGTATTTGTTTGACTTAACACAAAATGCTATCCGTGCACAAGCTAAGCATATTCGTATGACTTTACATGAAACAACCGATGAATTAAGACTGACTTTATCTGATGATGGATGTGGCATGGATGAACAAACACTTGAGCAGGCAACATCACCTTATTTCACAACACGAACCACACGAAAAGTTGGCTTAGGGTTATCGATGATCGATATGGTTGCAAAACAAACGGAAGGAACGTTCAAACTTGATTCAAAACCTGGAATAGGAACAAATCTATACGTTACCTTTCATCATCATCACATCGATATGCCTGCCATCGGTAATCTTGGTGAGATGATCATGATGATTGCGATTCATCAAGATGTTTCTGATTTCACCTTTATTTATGAAAAAGAAGAACAATCGTATCAATTCATACTCAGTGATATAAAAACCATGTTTCTAGAAACATTATCTACCTATTCAGTCATGGATGCCATGACCCAATATATTAATCAAGAAATCAATAAAGTGAGAGGGTAAACGATGAAATCACTAGAAGATTTACAAAAACTCAGAGATGAAGCCTTAAAGAAGATGAACATACGTTACATCAAAGGTGGTTATCGTATTCAAGTTGGCATGGGAACATGTGGGATTGCATCAGGAGCAAAACAAATCCTGCAAGGATTCTTAAAAGAAATTGAAGCACGAAACATCACCAATGTTGCAGTCACACAAGTAGGGTGCATGGGAGAGTGTGCGTATGAACCCATGGCAGAAATCATCGATGAAAATGGTCAATCCTTTGTCTATTGCACCATTACACAGCCAATGATTACTGAAATCATTGAATCACATTTAATCAACCATCAACCGATACAAAAATATCTGTTGGCGAATCGAAAGAGCTAGGTGAGATTATGCTAGAACGTAATCAAGTTTTAATCTGTGGTGGCACAGGTTGCATGAGTTCAAAATCAAAAGAAATCAAAGACACGTTCGAAAATGTTTTATTAAACATGGGGATGCGTGATGAAGTAGGGCTCGTTCTTACAGGTTGTTTTGGCCTTTGTGAAAAAGGACCCGTCGTTATCGTCTATCCTGATGAAACATTTTATTCGCACGTAACACTTGATGATGTCGAAATGATTTGTGAGGAACATCTTCTCAAGGGTCGTCCTGTTGAACGTTTGATGATGAAAGACCCGATTGATAAAAAACAGATCAAAAATATCAGTCAGCTGAAGTTTTACGCCAAACAACGCCGCATTGCATTAAGAAACTGTGGAAACATCAATCCTCTTGACATCAATGAATATATCGCAAAAGATGGTTATATGGCACTTGCTAAAGTGCTTAAAAACATGACACCTCAAGAAACCATCGATGAAATGATCAAATCAGGTTTAAGAGGACGTGGTGGTGGGGGATTCTCAACAGGTAAGAAGTGGCAATTTGCTCACAATACACCATCTGAACAAAAATATGTCATCTGTAACGCCGATGAAGGCGATCCAGGTGCATTCATGGACCGAGCCGTGCTTGAAGGCGATCCACATTCTGTCTTAGAAGCCATGGCAATCTGTGGATACGCGATTGGTGCTAATCAAGGCTATATCTATGTGCGTGCTGAATATCCTGTTGCAGTCGAACGCTTGAAGCACGCGATCAAACAAGCAAGAGAATATCAATTACTCGGCAACAATCTTTTTGGTACTGATTTTAGTTTTGATATTGACCTTCGCCTAGGGGCAGGTGCTTTCGTCTGTGGTGAAGAAACAGCGCTGATTGCATCGATTGAAGGATATCGTGGGATGCCACGATTAAAACCCCCCTTTCCAGCCGTAAAAGGTTTATGGGGTCAACCCACCAACGTCAATAACGTCGAAACGTTTGCCAATGTTCCAGTCGTCTACCTTAAAGGAGCCGATTGGTTCCGTTCCATTGGAACTGCAAAATCATCAGGTACCAAGGTTTTCGCATTAGGCGGAAAGATCGTGAACACAGGTCTAGTTGAAGTTCCTATGGGAACAACTCTCCGTGAAGTCATCTTCGATATCGGTGGAGGAATCCCTAATAAACGTAAATTCAAAGCGGTTCAAACTGGTGGTCCATCAGGAGGATGCATCACTGAAAAAGATTTAGATACGCCTATTGATTTTGAAAATTTAACCGCACTGGGTTCCATGATGGGATCAGGTGGGATGATCATCATGGATGAAGATAACTGTATGGTCGACGTTGCTCGATTCTATTTGGATTTTACTGTCGATGAATCATGTGGAAAATGTACACCATGTCGTGAAGGAACCAAACAGATGAAAGTCATCCTTGAACGGATCTGTAATGGTTTTGGAACCATGGAAGATATCGATGAACTTGAACGACTTGCACACATGATTCAAGAAACATCTCTTTGTGGATTAGGTCAAACTGCACCCAATCCTGTTCTTTCGACCTTAAAACATTTCAGACATGAATATGAAGCACACGTAAAAGATAAAGTATGTCCCGCTGGTGTATGCCGTGAACTCACACACTTCGTTATTGACGATCATTGTATCGGTTGTACGAAATGTGCGAAGAACTGTCCAACAAACGCAATCACCGGTTGGCCAAGACAAAAACATATTATTGACCTTGAATTATGCATTCGGTGTGGTGCATGTAAGAAAGCATGTCCAGTCGGGGCTATATCAAGTGTCGCTATTCATGAGGAGAATCGATTATGATAAAAGATATCCATCTCGTGATCAATGGGACACCTATTGTTGCGAAATCCAATCAAACGATTTTAAAAGCTGCAGAAGAAAACGGGATTCATATCCCTCGTTTGTGTTACTTCGAAGGTATTCATGAAGAAGGAAACTGCCGTGTTTGTTCTGTCAAAATCAATAATCAAAAAAATCTTAAACCAGCATGTCGAACCCTCGTTGATGAAGGTATGAATGTCATCACAGATGACAATGATGTCTTTGAAGCGGTCACGATGAACTTAGAATTACTGGCGCATAAGCATCATTTTGAATGCTTCAATTGTTCACGTGAAACCAACTGTGAATTTCTTGATTTACTCCGCGAATTTTCAGTCGAAAATGAATTAACCCATTTATATGGTTCCCACGATGCACCATGCTATTTCTCAGATACATCAGGCGTCATCACCGTCGATAGCAGTAAATGTATTTTATGTGGTCGATGTGTATCCGCATGTGAAAAATTTACTGGTCTTGGCATCTTAAACTATAACGAACGTGGTTCTGAAACATACGTAGGGCCTGCTCTATTCCATCATATGGAAGATGCAGGATGCATTTACTGTGGTAAATGTATCCAGGCATGTCCAACGGGAGCACTTCGCGAAAAGGATGATATTCGATTGCTTGAAACTGCACTACGCGACCCAAGAAAAACGGTCATCTGTCAAGTAGCACCTTCGATTCGTGCAACACTTGGTGAAGAATTTGGATATCCGATTGGTACCAATGTTGAAGGACAAATGTTTGCAGCATTAAAGAAGTTAGGAATCGATGAAATCATGGATACGAACTTCACAGCGGATCTCACGATCTTAGAAGAAGGTACCGAGTTTATCGAACGTTTGAAAAAGGGTGGTCCATTCCCGATGTTTACCTCATGTTCACCAGGATGGGTCAACTATCTCGAACTCTATCATCCCGATCTCATTCCACATTTATCCACATGTAAATCACCTCAACAAATGGCTGGAGCATTGATCAAGACGTATTACGCAAAAGAGCTTAATATCGATCCCAAAAATATCGTGTCTGTTTCGATTATGCCTTGTATTGCAAAAAAAGAAGAAGCACGTCGCGAAGATATGGGACGTGATGGCTATCGTGATGTTGATATTGTCCTCACGACGCGTGAACTTGCACGGATGATTCGTCGTCGTAAGATTGATTTTAAAGCTTTAGAACCCATACAACCTTATGGCATGCTTGCAACGTACACCGGAGCAGGAACCATCTTTGGTGCAACCGGTGGCGTGATGGAAGCAGCTTTAAGAACAGTGACTGAAATCTTAGAAGAACATCCGACACCCATTGATTTTAAAGAACTCAGAGGTAATCAAGATATCAAAGAAGCAACCTATATGGTCGCAGGAACTCCAGTTCGAGTTGCAGTTGTGCATGGCGGATATGCAATTGGAAAATTCATCGATGATATGAAGAAGAGTGAAAAGAAATATCATTTCATCGAAATCATGGGTTGTACGGGTGGTTGTATCAATGGTGGTGGACAACCCATTGTTCAAGCGAAGATCGCTGAAAAGGTTGATGTTCGTACACTGCGTGCCAATGTTCTCTACCAAATTGATAAAGATGCACCATTAAGAAAATCACATGAAAATCCCTTTGTTAAAACGTTATATGAAAAATTCTTAGGGACACCCAACTCGCACATCTCTCATAAATTACTTCATACACACTATCATAAACGTGAAGCATATTCTAAACTATTTTAAGCTGATGTCATCATGAAAAAATTATGGATAATCATCCTTGTTATCTTTCTTTATGGATGCCAACCTTCTGAAAAACTGAGCATCATGGTTCCACAAGGAAGCCCTCAACTTGCAACATTAGGGCTTGATGATGATCGCTATGATATGGATGTCGTTCTTGGTGCTGATCCCTTAGTCGCCGCATTTGGATCGATGTCACATGATGCGGTTATCGCCCCAACGAATTTAGGTGCCAAACTCTATCAATCAAAACCGAGTTATATCTTAGCAGCAACACTTGTTTGGGGTAATTATTATCTTATCTCATCATCATTTGACACCTTTTCGATTGATCAATTAGAAGGACAATCCATCGTTGTTTTTGGTCAAAATCAAACATCTGATATCATCTTGAAGCATCTTTTGCAACAGTATGAAATTGATGCAACGTTCACCTATGTTGATTCGGTTACGGCTGCATCTAGTCTTTATATCAGTGATCCATCCTTGATTGTTTTAGTTGCTGAACCGAGTTTTTCAATCATCAAAAAACTTGTTCCTGAAACAAAATCCATGGACATTCAAGAACTTTATGCCAATATTCATGATCAAACGAGTTATCCTCAAGCATCACTTTTTATTAGAAGTGATTTACATCAAAAAAAAGTATCTACACTTCTTGAAGATATCGAATCATCAATCTCCTGGGTTAACAGTCGAGAAGATGACGTGCTTGAACGAGGAGTTTCTCTAGGTCTTGCTGATGATCGAGATGTTTTAACAGATGCGATTATCGGAAGTCATATCATCTATCAATCAGCAGAAGAAGCACAAGAATCATGCAATACATATTTAACGATGATATTATCATTTAACCCGCAACTGATCGGAGGAAAACTCCCAGATGATGGGTTCTACTGGAGTGATGTTGAGTGAAAAAGGTTTGGATGTTATCATCAATCATGACCATCTTGATGATTTGGTTGATCGCATTTTATGCAGTTGATCATGCATTAATTTTACCCTCTCCACTCGATGTCATTAAGGCATCGATGAGGTTAGTGACAGGGGGTAGTTCCTTCGCAATCATGGGACTATCCCTCGTCCGTTTAATCCTTGCAGTTCTCATTTCTTCCATCAGTGGTCTACTCCTTGGTGTGATTGCTGGTTTAAGTTCATCTGTTTCATCCTTTATGAAACCCTATATTACTATGTTAAGAACGATTCCTGTGATTTCAATTGTGGTTATTTTACTCATTTTATTAGGACAACGTTTGACACCTTATGCCATTACCTTTTTTATGGTATTTCCCATCATGTATCAAGCAACAGAAGAAGGGATTCGTCATATTGATTCAAGTTTCATCGATGTCTATCATTTGGAAGCACACGATTGGAAACTCGCTCTTAAACATCTTTATCTACCCTTGATCAAACCCTACATCATTCTTGCAAGTCTACAATCCTTTGGATTAGGACTTAAAGTAATGGTCATGGCTGAATATCTCGCACAAACTAACCGTTCGATAGGACAGGCGATCTATTTAGCAAAAACCAATCTGGATTACGCGACGGTTTTTGCCTGGACGATTCTTTTAATCATTGTCTCTTTAGTGATGGAGTCGATGATACGTCATTATGAAAGACGATTTTCAACAACGTTGGATTAAGGAATTTTTCAATCTTTCGCGGTAAAAAATAAGTCAAATTTCAACTAAATCTTAAGTTTTACTTAACTTAAAAAACTGTGATAATTTTAATTGACAACCTTCTTTTATTCATATATAATACAAGTGTTTCACCCACCTTTTGTGTGGTGAGACTCATGAATTGGTCCTAATGTCGACATCCCCCCCAGACATTAGGACTCTTCTTTTTTTATGGTGACCATGCTATAATAAAACCAAATACAAGGAGGATTCATCATGGCTTTTCTCACCCTGCATGTGCGCTCAAATGCACTCGAATTGAACACAACCGTCAACGTATTAATCCCACAAGATGTTAAAAAGAATGAAAAACTCAAAGTGCTCTATCTCTATCATGGATATATCGGTGATCATACCGATTGGATGCGATATACCTCACTCGAACGCTATGCATGGGCGTATCGCTATGCCATCGTGATGCCTGCAGTGAATAATAGCTATTATATGGATACAGCATCAGGTATGAACTATTTTACCTATGTCTCCAAAGAATTACCTGATTTGATGACAACGTTACTCCCCATTTCTGACAAAAGAGAAGATTCATATCTTTGTGGATTATCGATGGGGGGATATGGTGCCTTTAAGGTTGCACTGACCTATCCTGAACGCTTCAGTAAAGCAGCGAGCTTATCGGGTGCACTCGATATCGAAGAAATAAGAAGACTTGCTGATGATCAACCACGAAATGTATGGTTTAACAGTGTTTTTGGCATGAAGCCTACACAACACACACCTGTTGACTTGCGACATTTAGTTGAACTCCACTTGAAACATGATGTCAAGCTACCTGAACTCTTTATTGGATGCGGAACAGAAGACTTTTTATATAAAGATAATGTGAAATTTCATGAGTTTCTCAATCAGCAAGGTGTTAACCATACCTATGTTGAATCTCCAGGGGTTCACGATTGGGCATTTTGGGATCAGTACATTCAAAAAGTACTTGCTTGGTTATAAGATAAAAACACATCAGCCGATGTGTTTTTTTCTCGTGAATGTTAACCAATCTGGAAAGACTTTTCGCCATGCAAGTTCATGGTGTCCATCATCGGTTTCGATATATGTGATATGTTCTACACCATGACGTTGAAGGAGTTTTAAAAAATGGTGGCTGTTTTTAATATAAGCTTGATTTTCAGCATCGTCAATCAGTGAAGATTCCTTACGCCCTACTGAAATGAAGAATGTTTGATTGGTATCGATGGATAGTGAATCAAGATGACTCAGAAATGCTTCTTCATTAAACCAGGATGCAAGTGAGAAGATACCCACATGTTTAAAGACTTTAGGATAGGTGGTTGCGATATATGCAGAAATATAGGCACCCATTGAACTTCCACCAATCCATGTATGTTTGTCATCAGTAAGTGTGCGAAACTCATGATCGATATAGGGTTTGAGCTGTTCAACAACCCATCGTGCATAAACATCACCTAACCCGCCGATTTCAATTCCAAACTGACGTTTCACTTCGGGAATACAAGGCCAGGGTGAGTATTCAAATAGACGTAAATCCGAATTATCGATCCCTACGACAATCATATCATCACATCCAAGTCGTCCTAATGATTCTTCAATGTGCCACGCATGACCTGAATACGATGTTTCATCCTCAAATAGGTTTTGTCCATCATGCAGATACATCACACGATAGAATTCTTTGCTATTTTCATAATCACTAGGAAGTAGAATTCTTAATGTTCTTTCGCTTTGACTGGTAGGGATGGGGAGTGATCGTTTGATCATTTTCATGGTAACACCTCGCATGTATTGTATCATAAACGCACATTCTTTTGGGGTGAGTTCGAAAAATCATGATAAAATAGAGAGTGACGACGGAGGTTTTTATGGTAAAAGTCGAATATGCAAAAACAGGAAAAAAAGTCAATCGCCTAGGTTTTGGTGCATGGCAACTCGGTAATACAGAGTTTTGGGGGTATATGTCCATCGAAGATGGCGTGGAAATGGTCAAGCATGCGATAAGTTCTGGCATCAATTTTTTTGATACTGCACCTGGTTATGCATCAGGCATGAGTGAATCCATTATTGGTATGGCGACGAAAGATCACCGTGAAGATGTTGTGATTAACACTAAATTTGGTCATACTGCGGATGGAGAAACTGATTTTTCAGTCTTTTCATTACGTAAACAAGTCACCGATAGCCTAGAACGTCTGCAAACCGAGTATCTGGATAGTGTCGTCTTACATAATCCTGGATTTGATATCCTCGAAGGTAAAACACTTCATGTACAAGAACTTAAAAAGCTCAAAGAAGAAGGACTCATTAAGTCCTTTGGCGTATCGATTGATACGTATGAAGAAATGGAAACAGTACTTAATCATCTCGACGTTGATATCATAGAAATTTTATTCAATATTTTCTTTCAGGATGTATCAAAATTATTCAATCGTGCGAAAAAGAAAGGTATATCGATTATTGCAAAAGTGCCCCTTGATTCGGGTTGGTTAACCGGAAAATACGATGAATTTTCAGAATTTGATGGTATTCGGATGCGTTGGGATGATGAAACGATTAAACGACGTGCTGAACTTGTTACAAAACTCAAGAAGATCACACGTGCTGAGGATTTAACCAAGTATGCGATTGCATTTATTCTTTCATTTCCTCAAGTGACCGCAGTGATCCCTGGTATGCGTCATATCGATCAACTTGATGACCACATCAAGCACGCACAATTCAAACTTGATCCAGAGATGAAAAAGAAAATGATTGAGTTATATGAAAATGAACTTAAAGATAACCCTCTTCCCTGGTAAATGAGGTTGACATCTGTCAACCTTTTTTGTTGGGTATGTTTCTTTCTTTTTCCACTTTTTGCTTTATAATGAAAGTATTGAGTCATCATTGAGGTGTTTATGGGAACTTTAATTAACGCAGCAGCCATTATCATCGCGACACTGCTTGGTGTCATCTTCAAAAAAGGATTACCCGAACGCATACAAAAAGGTGTTATGGTTTCTCTAGGTTTGGGATTAGCTGCATTATCTCTTGGATGGTTTTTAAAAGATTTTTTCACCATTCAAAATGGTGATCTTTTAACATCTGATGATTTATTAATCATCGTATCATTGGTCATCGGTGTCATGATTGGTGAATGGATTGACATTGAAGGTCGCTTAAACACATGGGCTGAAGGTATCGAAAAGAAATATAACCTTCCACCTTTAGCAAAGGGATTTATTGCTGCAACACTGATCTTTTGTGTCGGTGCAATGGCGATTGTAGGTTCAATTCAAGATGGTATTTATGGTGATATGACGACACTTCTCATTAAGAGCGCCCTTGACTTTGTGACTGCGATGATTTTAGCTTCTGTTCTCGGTATTGGCGTTATTTTCTCAGCCATCAGTGTACTGATTTATCAAGGAGCAATCACGATACTTGCGATGTTTGGTGCGGATCTCATGACACCTGAAATTATTCGTTCATTATCCATGATTGGTAATATTTTATTAATCGGAATCGGTATTAACTTTATGGAACTCAAGCGCATCAAAGTTGCAAACATGCTACCTGCACTGCTCGTGCCGATCATTTATCATGTGATACTTATTCTGTTCTAATAGGGGGGATTTTATGGCAGATATTAAAACGAAACCTACGGATGTCGATGTCAATCAATATCTTGAAACACTCGCTCCATCAAAGAAAGAAGATGCACGCATTTTGATTTCGATGATGCAAGATATTACACAGGAAAAACCTGTGATATGGGGACCGAGTATGATCGGTTTTGGTCATGCGCATTTGACATATGCATCAGGACGTGAGGTCGACTTTTTTCAACTCGGATTTGCTGCGAGAAAAAATGCTCTGACCATTTATCTATCGATTGAAGTCAATCGAAAAGTATTTGACCGTTTAGGAAAACACACCAAAGGTGTGGGCTGTTTATATGTTCAAAAATTGTCGGATATCGACCTTGATGAGTTACGCATCATTTTAGAAGAATCTTTTGAAACGATCAAAAAATACGCATGATCTGTCCACTTTGTTCACATGATATGATGGAATTTCATCATCCTCAAACACATCACCTATTTCATGTTTGTCCATCATGTGAAGCCATCATCAAAAACCATGAGAATTGTTCCAATCCTACAGATGAAAAGAAGCGCTATGAAGCTCATCAAAATGATCTTGATCAAGAAGATTATGTCGCTTTTTTAAGTGCGTTTATTGAGCGTGCCATATGTCCTTTCGATGTTCATGACCTTTTAGATTATGGATGTGGTCCATCACCTATTCTTGGAACTCTTCTTCATCAACTGGGTTATCACGTTGATCTTTTTGATCCCTTTTTTTATCCAAAAGAACCTCTTCACACGTATGATATGGTTGTTTCAACGGAAGTGGTTGAACATTTCAAAAATCCGATACATAGTTTTCATCACATCGATGATTTGGTTAAACCACATGGTTATGTAGCCATCATGACTCTTTTTCATCCCAATGATAGGGATCAATTTTTCAATTGGTTTTATATTCGAGATTTCACACATGTCATTTTTTATACACTCAAAACATTAGATATGATGATGTCTACCATGGGGTATGAACGCGTGTATATCGATCAAAAGCGAATCGCTGTCTTTCACAAGAAGTAAGGTCTAAAGACCTTTCTTTTTCAATGATCTTGCATGCAAAAGCATCAAAAAAGTGGTATATTCATGGTGAGGTGTTAACATGAACAAAGTTGCAGTTGTTACCGGAGCAACCTCTGGTATAGGTAAAGCTAATGTTGAGCTTTTGCTTAAAAAAGACATTGATGTCATTGCTGTGTGTCGTTCTCATGAGAGAGCAAAGCACTTGAAAGAAGACATGACCAAGATCGATCATAAGAGTCAACTTCGTATTGTGATGGGTGACCTTTCAGATCGACAAGGCGTGAACCAAGCTTTACTGGGCATCAAAAATGAATTGAATACACATTATCAAGGTCGTTTGGATATCTTGATGAATATTGCAGGAATTGTATCCTCAGGTTTACATCTTAATCAAGATGGACATGAACTCACCTTTGCAACCAACCATTTATCTGTTTTTATGCTGACATTGGGTTTAGTTGAAGCACTCGAGAAATCGGATGATCCACGTATTTTGGTGGTTAGCTCACTTTCGCACTACCGTGCTTCCATCAACTTCAACAATTTACAAAGCAAGCGAGGATATAATATCCTTAAGGGGTATAAGCGATCTAAACTGTATAATGTCTTTTTCGTTAAAGGATTTGCGAAGAGATATCCACATCTACCCATTTTTGCGATTGATCCAGGTCTTGTCAAAACAGAAATCGGCTTAAAAAACACTTCAAAATTAGCAGCTCTTGTCTGGAGTTGGCGTGTATCAACAGGCACTGATGCATATTATCCTGCATCATTCATGGTCAATATGGTTTTAGATCCATCCTACATTGCTCAATCTGGGCAGTATTTTAAAGAAGGTGTACTCAAAAAATCGAATCCGATCACGTATCATGAGGATAAGATTGAACGATTATGGATTGAAACTGAAAAGATCATCCATGCTTGAGTAAAAAAGATAAAAATCATGTTTATTTTGATGTCCAATTTGTTATAATGATTGAGGTTTACATGAGGTGTTTACGTGAAGCAACATGAAATATTAGCACCCGCAGGTTCGAAAGAATCCATGATTGGTGCCATCAACGCTGGAGCCCATGCTATCTATCTCGCTGGCAAGCGATTTGGTGCGCGTGCTTATGCCAATAATTTTGATGATGAATCGCTATTTGATGTCATCTCCTACGCACACTTGCGTGGGGTTTTCGTTTATGTTGCCATCAACACCGTCATGTATGATGATGAAATCGATGACTTACTTGCTTATACAGATCAACTTGTCACACATCATGTCGATGCCTTTATCGTTCAAGATTTGGGTGTGATGGATTTACTCATCCACCGTTATCCACATGTGGATATTCACGCATCGACACAGATGAATACACATTCTATTGAACAGGTGAAATGGTTAAAAGATCAAGGCGTAAAACGTATTGTCTTGGCACGAGAAACATCACTTGAGCTGATTAAAGCCATCAAAAAAGAAGTTGACATTGAACTAGAAGTTTTCGTTCATGGTGCATTATGTGTGTGTTATTCTGGAAATTGTTTGATGAGTTCAATGATTGGAGGACGTTCAGGTAATCGAGGAGAATGTGCACAACCCTGTCGCCTGCCGTATAGCTTATATAAAAATCAACAAAAGATTACTGATCAAACCTATCTTTTATCGACAAAGGATTTAATGACGATTGAGTATATGGATCAACTCGTTGAAGCTGGTATCGATTCATTTAAAATCGAAGGGCGAATGAGAAAGCCAGAATACGTTATTGAGACGGTTAAAAGTTATCGTCAAGCTCTCGATGCAGCGCTAGAAAAGAAGATTATTTCACTTAAAGATGCCATTTGGGGTATGAAACGTGTCTTTAATCGTGAATATACAAAAGGCTTTATCATGGATGAAACACCTAAGGATCTTAACAATGACTTTCGTCCTAACCATATGGGGGTTCCACTTGGTCAAGTCATTCACTATGCAGATGGTAAAGCAACCATTAAATTAAGTGATACCTTATCCATTAACGATGGTTATCGCATGGTTGGAACAACCGATTATGGTAACTCCGTATCACGTATCATCAAAGGCGATCAACTCATCAAAAAAGCAGTAGCGGGTGATGTCATCAAACTTGATGTTGCAGAAGTCATTCACATAGGAACTCAAGTCCTCAAGACACTCGATACTGAACTTGAACAATCGCTTTCGATTTATCTAAGTGAAAATTATAAAGTAATCCCTCTATCTGGATATGTCGAAGCCTATGCCAATCAACCATTGACGATCACTCTAAGTGATGGGATGCATCACGTGATCATCAAATCAGATCATGTTCTCGAGCAAGCGAAACAAAAGCCAATCACACGTGACCAATGGATCGATCAAGTAAGCAAACTCGGATCAACACCGTTTTACTTTCAATCATTGGAAGTTCATACGGATGAACAATGCTTCATGCCCATCAAATCGATCAATGAATATCGTCGTCAAGCGATCGATCTTATCACCAAACATCGGTTAGCACCAAGAAAACCAGTTGTCATTAAACCACACTTATTTACACCGGTGACAATTGATGATCATAAACCTCGTTTAGCCATTAAAGTTCAAACACAAGAACAACTCGATCGCATCATGAACGAATCATTCGATGTCATGTATGCAGAAAACATTCTCAAGATTGATCATCCATTGGTTATACCTTCTCTTAAACGCATCCAGTTAAGACATCATGAAGCTATCAATCGATCTTCTTTAATTCAAGATATCGGACATCTTTCTTTAGCACATTCATATGACTTAATCACCGATCATTTCTTTAATGTCACGAACATATACACCATTCATCTACTCCATCGCTTAGGTGTCAAACGGGTGACACTCTCACCAGAAATATCTTTTGATCGAATTAAACTTCTGATACCAAACTTCATCAAAAAATTTGGATATATGCCTTCTTTAGAACTTGAAGTTTACGGTAGACAGGATTTGATGATCACCAAATATTGTCCGATCGCCAAAACATTTAAGACAAAACCCGATTGTCATCTCTGTGAGAAAAACCAATATGCTCTCGAAGATCGAATGGGACTTCGTTTTCCACTTGTCCATGATGGCAATTGTAATCTACGTCTCTTACATGATAAACCACTTCATTTAAGAGCATATCTGCAAGAACTTTTATCGCTAGGCATCACATGTCGTATTCACTTAACGGTTGAAAAAGGTGCTGAAATCGATGATGTGATTCGAGCCTATCAGATACCAAACCAAGGTTTTTATCTTTTTGAACATGCAAAACGAACAACAACAGGACGCTTTCTGAAATAGGGGGAATATGGATGAATGAAGTCATGAAAAAACCGACAATTGGTCTATTTATCGATGCCTTTTTTCCGATGATCGATGGGGTTATTGTTGTTGTTGATCAATATGCAAAAAACCTAATGGATGTTGCGAATGTGGTCGTCTTTGCTCCTCGCTCATCTGATAAAGAGTATATCGATGATAGACCCTATCAAGTCTATCGCAGCAAACAAATCAAAATCCTTTTTACCGATTACAATTTACCACTGCCATGGATCGATCATGCGTTTAAAAAAGCACTTAAACATATAGAACTCGATCTTGTTCATATTCATTCACCCTTTTCGATGGGACAGGTCGGTATTCGCTATGCGAAAAAACATCACATTCCTGTTGTTGGCACGCTGCATTCACAATATAAATTGGACTTTTTTGAACGTACAAAGAGTAAAATCATTACTGAGATTGCGTTGAAAGAAATGATTCATACCTTCAATCAATGCGATGAGTTATGGGCTGTCAACCAAAAAATTGCTGAAATCTATGCTCAAGATGGTACACATACCATGCCACGCGTTCAACAAAACGCAACTGATATGCTTCCCTTTAAAGATGATCAAAAAGAGCTGGCATTAAAAAAGAAGTATGAGATTAAACACGATGAAAAGACATTACTTTATGTCGGTCGACTTGATCTTGTGAAGAACCTTGATTTTATGCTTGAATCGTTATATCGTTTAAGATTGAAAGGATTCAAATTCAAAATGCTTTTTGTTGGATCGGGTCCCCATGAAAAAAAGATGAAGAATCTCGTGAAAAAATATGGATTAACCGATAAAACCATCTTTGTTGGTCGGATTACTGACCGAATAGAACTTGCTATGCATTATAAGATTGCGGATTTATTTTTATTTCCTTCAATCTATGACTCATCATCACTCGTTCAAATCGAAGCTGCATCTCAAAAGACTCCAACACTCTTTCTTAGAAACACCGCGACTTCATCCACGGTCACTGAAGATGTGAATGGCTATTGCTCTGATCATGATCCTTTGCTCTATGCCGAAAAGATTATGGACATTTTTAAGAATCAAAAAATGTATTTAAAAATAAAAGAACAGTGCTTTAAAGATCTTTATGTCACATGGAAAGAAGTCACGCAGCATGTTTTTGAAAGATATCTTACACTGATTGAACAAAAAAGAACCAGTAACAACTGATTCTTTTATGTTTTATGAGACCCATCACAGTAAGGCATATGTTTGGTTTTCTTGCATCCACAGATGTAGTATGGAGCGTCTACCTCAACCTTAAACATGATAGGTTTATCCAAACTACCGTTGTGACTGTAGCGATCACAGAGTGGCTGGACGTCGCTTTTCCCACAGCGACAAAACGCATAGATTTCCCCGGATTTAAGTGCAATACGATGAGGACATGGGGTGATGGAGTAACGATTTCGCATAATTTCACCCTTAATCATTTGTGTTTATTATAGCGTAGTCTTTTCAATGAAGCATTTCATTGTTCTTTCATCAGGGATGATTTTTTGGATTATTAAGTATAATAGAGACAGGTGATAGGATGAATCGTTTACGTTTAATCGAACGAATGAATGAGATCGCAAAGCATGTTTCGATCAATGATCGTGTTTTAGCTGTTCTCGCATTAGGATCGATTGGAGTTGAGCAAGATAGGCTTGATGATTACTCAGATCTCGATTTTTTCATTGTTACAGAAGATGATTTAAAACAACAGATGATTGATGATTTATCGTGGTTAAATCAATGTTACCCAGTCGCTTTCTCATTTAAGAACACGAAAGATGGGTATAAGTTCTTTTTTGAAGATGGGATTTATGGCGAATTTGCGATATTTGGACGACGTGAAATCCCTCATGTTATCCAAAATCAAGCGCGTTTAGTCTATCAAAAACAAGGTTATCAAGAACCGACACTGCTTGATGCAAAATCATTACCTCAACCAGATAACGTTCAACCTATTGATGAAATCCATGAAGCTATCACCAATCTTTATGTAGGTGTGATGCGCGCTCTTCGGGGAGAAAGATTATCTGCACAACGCTTTATCGAGCATTATGCCATCGATCATGTCCTTAAAGCCTATCTTATCCTTCATCCGATTCAAGGGAAATGGATCGATCCTTTCAACCTTGAACGTCGGATCGAATCCCATGATCCACACCTAAAACCTTGGTTGACATCGATGATTCAAGGGTATTCTTCTTTAGGATCATCTGCAGCATCCATTCTCTCTTTTGCAGAAACCTTGCAACCTCTTGATTCATGGATCGTTTGTCATGTTCGACAATCGATTCATGAGCTCATACGCGTTGAGAATAATTAGAAGAAGGTGAACACATGATTAAAATACTAAAGATTATCCTGATCTCTATCTTATCCGTGATTGTTCTTTTTGGTTTAATTGTCTTTCGTTTATTCACTGTCAAAATCTATGATTCACAAGTTCAAATTCGTCACATGAAAAATCTAATCGCTGATTACAATGATGATTATGAACCGGTTGATGAATCACTTTTTTATGATTTTGATATCAATGATGAGTCTGTCAAACTCAATGACATTCAAATGCTTGCAAGCCATAACAGTTATAAAGGGATGAGCACAGCTTTGGGTCGATTCTTTGTCGGCATAGGTGATTCCTTTGATGAAGCACGTGCATTACGATATGCATATAAAAACATCACCGATCAACTCAATCTTGGTATTCGTAGCATGGAATTTGATGTCAGAAAGAGAAAATCATCCTTTGTCTTAACCCATGTACCTTTGGTTGATAATAGCAGTGTAGCGCCTGATTTTGCGATGGCACTCGAAGAAATCGCACTCTACTCTGAATATAATCCCAATCATCTTCCCATCATCATCTTGATGGAAATCAAAGAAGATTGGATGATGCTTGATCATGCGCTTCAGGTCATTGATGCTGACGTACTGATGGAATTGAATGAATTGATTGAACTTAAACTCGGTGATCATCTTTTTTCGCCAGGTGATATGATTGAAGAGGGTTTATCGCTTAAAGAAACGATTCAAACAACAGGATGGCCAAGTGTCAAATCACTTCAAGGAAAAGTGATCTTTATCTTACACCCGAATAATAAAAATGATGACTATGAAGCACTTGATCCTACGTTGAAAACACAACCCATGTTTATCGGTTCTTATGCAGATGATCTCGACCATGACTATGCATCGTTTGTGATACATAACGATGTTGATGTTGCATCCATTCAAGACTTAGTGAGTCAAAACTTTATCGTTCGCACACGAATTGATGAATCCTTAATCTTTGAACAAGCGCGATTCATGGATGCGATTGAAAGTGGAGCTCAAATCTTGAGTTCAGACTTCTTGACTGCAAGAAAGGATTTAAAGGTTGATGATACGATTACCATCAGTGGATATATGATCATCAAACGAGAGGATTCATGATCAAAAGAATGAAATAGGCTTGGCATTCAAACAAAAGATGTGTATAATCTATCTTACCCCCTTAAAGAAAGGATGATTACATGCAAACGACTAATCCCGATGTTAACCGTTTAAACGACATGGAAAAATACGATGTGGTTGTTAGACGTCTTGAAGAAAGAGGTGTCAGACTTGAAGATATGGCACAAATCACATTGGATCTTCAAAAAAAGTATATCCCCTTTTTAACGTTTGAATTATGTTTAGAGCACGTGAAACGCGTCGTCTTAAAGCGTGAAGTTCAGCATGCTGTTCTCACAGGACTTGAACTCGATATTTTAGCTGAACAAGGAAAATTATCAGAACCTTTGTCATCAATGCTTTTAAATGACTATGGACTTTATGGTATCGATGAAATCCTCGCATTATCGATTGTTAACGTGTATGGTTCGATCGGTTTTACCAATTTTGGTTATGTTGATAAAGTGAAACCAGGAATCATTGGACGACTCGATGAAGAAGGTAAAAAAACCAATAAATGCCATACCTTTTTAGATGATATCGTGGGTGCAATCAGTGCTGCTGCAGCAAGCTCCATCGCTCATCGCTTTGCCAACTTATAAGGGATAACAATCCCTTTTCTTTTTAGCCTTGTCTGAAACGATTGAAAATAAGGTATAATGAGAAAAAAGGATGAAGGAGTGCATGATAATCATGATCAATCAAATCATGGATGAAAAAAAGCGTGATCACATCATGCTAAAAGCAACCCATCATCTTTTATCGTTACATGAAGGATGGTTAGGTACTCCATTTACGGAAGTCCTTAAACCTATTGGGGAATTTTTTGACGCTGATCGTATCACGTTATGTTTGCTTGAACCTCATGAACAAACATTCTTTGTGGTAAGTGAATGGTGTCACTTAGGTATAAAACCACTTGATGTCATCAGTTTTCCAATTCACGGTGATCAATCTGTATCATGGATTCATCAATTAGAGAAAAATCCTCTGATACTCAATCCTTTTCAATCAAACGATATTGAACAAACATGGTTATCTTCCTTAAAAGGCTATCCTATTACAAGCATGATGCTTGTTCCTCTTTCTCATGAAGAACACTTCATAGGATATCTTTCATTTGAAAACCATCGTCGTCCACACGATTTCTCGATCATTTTCTCTGACAGTTTTGACACATTTATTAACGTTATTTCATTGAAGATATCGCTTCATTTATTGAAACAAGAACTCAATCTTCAATCCGAACAAACCACAACGAAACAAAGCCATCAATATGCATTCGTTGCCAATGTATCGCATGAAATCAGAACACCACTCAACGGCATTCATAACGCACTTTATTTGTTACAAACAACCGATCTCACCAAAGATCAAAAAGAGTTTATTGACATGGGTCAACGTTCAGCGGATCATCTTTCAACGATGGTTGATCGTATTTTAGATCTTGAAGCACTTGAATCAGGTAAGATGGAGATTCAGCTGCGATCATTTAATCTTGAGGATGAACTTGTCAGATTAATCCAGATGCATCAACGAAGTATTACACAAAAGGGTTTGGATACACACTTTGAATTTGATTATCGTATCCAATTCGATGTCATCATGGATGATCGAAAAATCAGACAAATCCTCTCACACCTCTTGTCCAATGCGATTAAGTTCACTGAGAAAGGTTCGATCACATTAGGGTGCAAGTTGGATGAAGAACATCAAAACATCCATTTTTATGTTTCTGATACAGGAATAGGTGTATCCAAAGATAGCATTTCTGAATTGTTTGATGCATTCTATTTGCCCGATGTATCCGATCGTCGCGAATACCAAGGCTTAGGTATCGGATTAACCATCGTCAAACAACTCACACAGCTATTAGGTGGAACATTTCATGTTGAAAGTGAACTCCAAAAAGGATCGACTTTTCAAGTTACACTACCTTATCAAATCGGACAAAAGCAATCATTTGATGCGATAGCACCGTATGATTTCTTACTCATTCATGATCAAAAGCCATCACGCTTTAAGCCACTCATTGAATCGATGGGTGTGCATACGTTTGATGAAAAGCATATCGAGACACATAAAGTTGATGTCATGATCTTTGAAGTCAATGTTAAATCAACGGAAGTCATCAATACGTATAAAGACATGTATGGCAAACATGATGTGCTCATGTTTGCGCTTCATCATCTCGATCAACGACGATTTAAGAAGATGGATGGCATGATCGAATGGCCTATTTCACGCATGATGCTTTTGCAACGGTTAATGCGAACCATCCATGAGTTGCATAAAACAGTAGCCTCTGAATATACCAAAAAGATCTCAGGACATGCACTGATTGTCGATGATAATCGATTAAATCGTATCGCACTTGAAAGCATATTAAATAAAATGGGGATGACATCGATGCTTGCTGAAAGTGGTCAACGTGCGATAGAAGCAGTTAAAGAACACACGTTTGATGTCATCTTAATGGACATACAAATGCCACATATGGATGGACTTGAAGCAACACGTCGGATTCGTTCATTAGGCACACCATCTTCTCATGCGCCAATTATCGCAGTGACTGCGAATGCCTATTTTAATGATTATGACATGCTCAAACAATCACAAATGAATGATGTCATTTATAAACCGATTAAAATGGATTCATTATCTCAGGTTTTAAGAAAACACTTAAACGGGATGAACACCTTGCATATTCCGGATGAACTCATCGTCTTTGATCGTCAAGATTTCTTAAAACGGTTTGAAGGCTCATACGATATCGCAAAAGAAGTGATCATGACATTCCAGCAAGAATATCCGAAAGACCTTGAAAAAATAAGAGTTGCTATCCAAGAAAAAAACGCCGAACATATTGTTTCGACAGCTCATTATTTTAAAGGCTCTTGTGCATATTTAAGTGGTAAACGGTTGGTATGGATCCTCAATTTGATAATGGAACATGCGAGAAAAAACACGCTTGATGAGATGCATGATTTATTTGATTTACTGATCAAAGAAGCCGATGAATTGATGCAAGCAATCGATGTCATGAAAGTCATGGGATCTTAAGCACATCATCAAAATCGTAGGATGGATTATGTTAAACTGGGGGTGGGTGATCATATGAATAAAGAAGATTTGAAGAAGAAATTAACGCCTTTACAATACCATGTCACACAGGAAAATGGGACAGAACGACCATTCCAAAATGAGTTTTGGAATCATCATGAAGTTGGACTATATGTCGATATCGTATCAGGTGAACCTCTCTTTTCATCACTGGATAAATTTGATAGTTCATGTGGATGGCCAAGCTTTGCAAAACCGATTAAACCACTTGTCACAAAACTTGACAAGAGTTTTGGCATGTTTCGAACTGAAGTGAGAAGTCCACAAGGCGATAGTCACTTAGGGCATCTCTTCACCGATGGTCCTCGTGATTTAGGAGGACTCCGCTATTGTATTAATTCAGCATCCTTAAGGTTTATTCCCTATGACCGTTTGGAGCAGGAAGGATATGGAGACTACAAAGCGTGGTTTCAAAAAAATCGATAACTGATGAATGCATACCATGTTGATCCAGAATTACTTATTTTAAAACCGATTCGTTTTAAAAAATACACATCACTTCGACGCATAACAGCGAATTTTATCATCGCGTTAACGATGTTTTTTACCCGCCCTAAAAAAGGTATTCGTCAGCGTCATTTTTGGATCCGCGGTTATCAACACATGAAAGTTCGTGTCACCCTTTATGAGCGAAATGGTCAAGAAGAAGTTGCTCCGGGTTTACTTTATATCCACGGTGGTGGATTTCAAATGGCGGGTACACCTGTCCATGTAGGCATGTTACAAAACATTGTCTTGGCGACGCATCACCGCGCTGTCTATGCGAGATATCATCTCGCTCCAAAACACCCGTTTCCTGCAGCTCTTTTCGATTGTTATCATGCACTTTTATGGATGAAAGAACATGCAGACTACTTAAAAATTGATGCATCGAATCTATCGGTTGCTGGTGATTCTGCAGGAGGGAATTTAGCGACTGCAGTTGCTCTACTTTCACGCGATCAACAAGGTCCTAAAATTAAAAAGCAGATGTTATTATACCCAGTCATTGATTATGGTCAAGAAACACCATCCATGAAAGCCTATCATGATACACCGATGTGGAACTCCATTCTCAATAAAAGTATGTGGGATATGTATCTCAAACATGGTGATTATGGTATGCTTCATTATGCTTCACCATCATTTGCAAAACTCCATGATATGCCGGAAACCTATATTGAAACTGCTCAATATGATTGTCTTCGTGATGAAGGTATTGAATATGCGAGAAGATTGAGTGAAGCAGGTGTCAACGTTCATGAATATCACACCCTCAAAACCGTTCATGGTTATGACGCTGTGTTCTTTAGTAAACTGATTAAACGCATGATGCAAAGTCGCATTGCTTTTATCAAAGGTGATAACAATGAAAATTAATATCGAAACATGGCCAAGAAAACAAACGTTTTTATTTTATGAAAATCTCGATGTACCTATGTATACGATGACGTTCGATCTTGATGTGACTCGTTTTTATCATCGAATCAAACAACAAAAACACTCGTTTTATTTCACATTTATGCATCTTGTGATGCGCAACATGCACGCAATCGAAAATTTCCGCTATCGATTCGTTGATGATGAACCCTATCTTTTTGATTCCATTCATCCATCGTTTACAGACGCCATTGAAGGCAGTGACCAATTCAAGATTGTTACGGTAGACTATCGTGAAGATCTCACTTCATTTATTCAAAATGCTAAGCAACAATCAGATGTTCAAGGTTCACAATTTATCGATTTATCCCATGAAGTGAGACAAGATTTAGTGTATATCACGACATTTCCATGGGCACGTTATACGCAGGTATCTCACGCGTACAACATCAACCCACACGATGCAATTCCGCGTGTCGTTTGGGGTAAATTTGAAGAAATCAACGGACGAAAAATCATGCCGTTTTCAATCTCAGTCCACCATGCGTTTGTTGATGGAAGACATGTGGGTTTATTCATTAACCAACTTCAAGAACAGATGAATGTCGAATAAGATGTGCGCGTGCACATCTTTTTTTGAAAATTTTTCATAAAGAGTTTATGTAAAAACAATCAACTATGACTGCATATTTCACTTTGTGTGAAATTTTTCTTTTTCCTAAAAAATATATGATAAATCATATATGGTGTGCTATAATGTTTTATGTAAGCGCTTTTAAAAATTGAAGGGAGAATAGCATGAGCGATTTCAAACATTTTGAGTACATGGCTAAACACCGGTACGAACAGATCGTCTATTTTTATGACAAAACAACAGGATTAAAAGGTATCACCTGCATTCACAACACCACATTAGGACCAGCCCTTGGTGGAACTAGACTGTGGAATTATGCAAGTGAAGAAGATGCAGTCGTGGACTGCTTAAGACTTGCACGAGGAATGACCTACAAAGCAGCAGCTGCTGGTCTTAACCTTGGTGGTGGGAAAACCGTATTAATTGGTGATCCCGAACAAGTCAAGAGTGAAGGATATTTTAGAGCATTAGGCCGTTATGTACAAAGCCTTAATGGACGTTATATCACTGCTGAAGACGTCAATACAAGCACCAAAGATATGGACTTTGTAGCAATGGAAACCGATCATGTGGTAGGTCTTGAAGGTAAATCAGGTAATCCATCTCCCATGACAGCACTTGGTGCATTCCATGGCGTACGTGCAGCTTTACAGTATAAATTTGGTGATGAAGATTTCACAAAATATTCATTTGCTGTTCAAGGTGCAGGACAAACAGGTTACTATTTAATCAAGCGTTTGGTCGAAGCGAAAGCAAAGAAGATTTATTTCTCCGAAATTAATCCAAAGCATATCGAACGCATGAAGAAAGAACACCCCGATGTTGAATTTGTTGAACCCAAGAAGTTCTTTGGTCTTGATGTTGATGTCATCAGCCCATGTGCACTTGGTGGTGTATTAAATGATGAGACGATTCCACAAATTAAAGCGAAGGTCATCGCAGGAACAGCAAATAACGTCTTGCTTGAAGAAGATATCCATGGCAATATGATCAAAGAAAAGGGAATCCTTTATGCACCTGACTTTGTCATTAACGCTGGCGGTTTGATCAACGTTTATCATGAACTTAAGGAATACAATGTTGGACGTGCAACACGTGACATTGAAAAGATTTATGACCGTTTACTTGAAATCTTTAAGATTGCTGAAAACGAAAATATTCATACACAACAAGCTGCGAAAGTATTCGCAAAGAAGCGTATTGAAACCATCAATAACGTCCAAGATAATTACATTAAACGATAGGGAGTGAAGATGTGAAAAAAGGAAGATTGACGTTCGACAACGAATCATGCAAAGGTTGTGAACTTTGTGTGACCTTCTGTCCTGTCGATATCTTATCCTTAGATAAAGATCGGATCAACTCAAGTGGTTATAACTTGATTTCTGTCAGTGACATGGATAAATGCATCGCATGTGCACAATGCGCCATTGTATGTCCTGACTCTGTCATCAAAGTGGAGGTATTGGAATCGTGAGTAAAGTGTTGATGAAGGGTAATGAAGCCATCGCGCTTGCAGCGGTAGCTGCAGGTTGTGATGCGTTCTTCGGTTATCCCATTACCCCACAAAATGAAATACCTGAATATTTATCTAAGTATTTAACTGAAAAAGGAAAAGTATTTGTTCAAGCTGAATCTGAAGTTGCAGCGATCAACATGGTTTATGGTGCTGCTGGTGCTGGTGCTCGCGTGATGACATCATCGTCTTCTGTGGGGATCGCATTAAAACAAGAAGGCATCAGCTATTTAGCAGGGTCTGAACTGCCATGCGTGATCGTCTCTGTCATGAGAGCCGGCCCCGGACTAGGTGGCATTCAACCCTCTCAAGCCGATTATTTCCAAGCGACTCGTGGTGGAGGAAATGGTGATTATCATACCATCGTTTTCGCGCCTGAATCGATTCAAGAAACCGTTGACTTGATGAAAGAAGCATTTGATGTTGCGGATACATATCGTAACCCAGTCATGATTTTAGCTGATGGTCTCATTGGCCAAATGATGGAAAACGTGGATATGGATAAACCGATTAAAAAGCGCGACATCAAGCCAAAAACATATGCAACAACAGGCACCGATTATCATGAAGGTCGTAACATCATCAACTCACTTGGTCTTGATCCAGTTTACCTTGAAAAGCATAATCATGCGCTTCAAGCCAAGTATCAAGAAGTAATCAAGCATGAAGTTAAAGTTGAAGTCTTGAATGTTGAAGATGCTGAGTATGTGATTGTTGCCTATGGTACAGTAGCACGTATCGTACGTTCCGCAATCGAAACATTACAGCAACAAGGCATGAAGATTGGACTTATTCGACCCATCTCTTTATGGCCATATCCAAAAAAAGCCTTTGATTTAATCCCTAAGACATGTAAAGGGATCTTAGTGGCAGAAATGAGCATGGGACAAATGCTTGAAGACGTTCTGATCGCTAATAAAGGACGATTCAGAGTCGGATTCCATGGTCGTGCAGGTGGTATGGTTCCTGATCCAGAAGAAATTGTTGATGCGATTAAAAACTTTGACAGTAAGGTGGTGGAATCATGATTCGTTATGAACGTTCAAAAGGTTTAACGGATGTCCATACGCATTATTGCCCAGGATGTACGCATGGTATTTTACATAAACTTGTCGCAGAAGTCTTAGATGAACTCGGTATTTTAGGTAAAACGATTGGTATTGCATCCGTAGGATGTTCCGTGTTCAGTTATGATTACATCAATACAGACTATCAACAAACACCTCATGGTCGTGCATGTGCAGTGGCAACCGGTATTAAGCGTGTCTTACCTGATCGCATCGTGTTCACGTATCAAGGTGATGGTGATTTTGGTTCAATTGGTATTGCAGAAGCCATCCATGCCGCCAACCGTGGTGAACATATCACCGCGATTGTTGCCAATAACGCAACTTACGGGATGACAGGTGGACAAATGGCACCAACAACGTTGATTGGCCAAGTATCTACAACCTCACAACAAGGTCGAAATCGTGACATGCATGGTGCACCTCTACATATTTCTGAAATCTTCGGTCAAATCGAAGGAGCTGTGTATGTTGAACGTGTATCACTCCATGATATCCCCAATATCCGAAAAGCGAAAAAAGCGATAAAAAAGGCTTTTACTTACCAAATCGAAAAGAAAGGTTTTACCATGATCGAAGTCATTTCGACATGTCCAGTGAACTGGGGAATGAAACCCAGACAAGCCTTGGATTGGGCAAGAGACAACATGATTCCTGTCTATCCACTCGGTGTTTATAAGGATGTGGATGCTCATGATTAGACGTATTCGCATTGCAGGTTTTGGTGGACAAGGTGTCATGCTTACCGGTCAGTTGATTGCCTATGCAGCAAACCTTCAAGGTTTATACAGTTTATGGGTACCAACTTATGGACCTGAAACGCGTGGTGGAACAGCCAATTGTTCTGTTGTGATCAGCGACAAACCTATTCACTCACCTGTTTTCCAAAAATCAGATGATTTACTCGTCTTCAATGAACCATCTTTAGCCAAGTTTATGGATAAAGTGTCGGATGGTGGAAATCTCTTCTATAACGCATCCCTGATTAAACGAAATATTGATCTTCCACAAAACCATGTGTATGGTGTACCAATGACAGAGTTAGCACAATCTTTGGATAAACCCCAAGTCGCCAACATGGTGATGCTCGGTGCTTATTTAAAGAAGGTTGATATTTTTAAAGAAGATGTCATTCTTGACTCCTTAAAACACTTTTTAGGAGCAAAGAAACTTTCGATGTTACCCGTTAATCAAAAAGCTTTATGTGTAGGATACGAATCGATTGAATAAATTCAACAAAAGGATATCTCAGGATGTCCTTTTTTTCTGATTGTGACCATCTTTTTACATCATGATACACAACAAAAAAGATGAAGTCATGCTATAATAAGCACAAGCGCGATGCAAATATGAATGAAAAGGTGAATCTATGAAACTCGATTACAAAAAGACGTTTTATGTTGGTCTAGCATTCTTTATCATTACAATTTTCTGGCAAACGTATGACTCCATTATTACGAAAATTTTGATTGATAAGTTTGGTCTCAATCAGACGTGGTCTGGGGTTGTTATGGCACTTGATAATATCTTAGCATTATTCATGCTACCCCTTTTCGGTGCGATCTCCGATAAAACCAATCACAAGCTTGGACGACGCACACCTTATGTGATTGTGGGTACGATTGTTGCAGCATTTGCATTTATCGGATTATCATTTGTTGATAATTTGCAAACGGCTCGTATTGAAGAAACCAATATCATTGATCGCTATGAATTGATCTCGGATGCAGAAGATGATGTCAGAAAAACACCGACATTCTGGCGAATGATCATGGTTGACATGGAATTTAACCGTATCACAGCACTGAATAATGACAAGATCACTCAAAAGGATTATGATCGTTATCAACGATCAGTGTATGAACCCATGGATGAATTGCTCAATGAAAATGGAGCATTAGAAGAACTTGATGCGATTGAGATTTCCTATTTGGATGGTTATTATCATCGTTATTTAAGTGAACGGGCATGGCAAGTGACCTCTGAAAATCCAGTGAACTTTATCGTTTTTGTTGGCATTCTCTTGATTGCACTTGTTGCGATGTCAGTCTTCCGTTCACCTGCTGTTTCGTTGATGCCTGATGTGACGGTGAAACCCTTACGTTCAAAAGCAAATGCGATTATTAATTTAATGGGAGCAGCTGCTGGTGTGACATCACTGATTTTGCTCACCGTTCTAGGCCTTGGGGGACGCTCATATGTTCACTACACAGGTGCTTTTGTCAGTGTTGGTGTGATCATGATTGCCATCCTTGTTGTGTTCTTATGGAAAGTTAAAGAACCTAAACTTGTATTAGAAAAAGAAGCAGATGACAAAGCATTTGGTCTTGTTGAAAGTGAAGAAGATGTTCATGATATGCATGAACTTCCCAAAGATAAAAAGATTTCGCTGTATTTGATTTTATCCTCTGTCTTCTTGTGGTTTATGGGATACAATGCAGTGATGACAAAAGTCTCTGACTATGCCCCAAAGATTTTACAGCTCCCTTCGTTTACACTTCCTCTTTTGGTCGCAAACATCACCGCGATTATCGCCTTCATTCCTATTGGTATTTTATCCACGAAATTTGGTCGTAGAAAGACCATTTTAGCAGGTATCATTATCCTGACACTCTGCTTTGGCTCTGTCTTCTTCTTGAGTAAAGATACAGGCTGGATTATGTTTATCGTATTTGGTTTAACCGGTATTGGTTGGGCGACGATTAATGTCAACTCCTATCCGATGGTTGTTGAGCTTGCTAAAGGATCGAATGTTGGGAAATATACCGGTTACTATTATGCATTCTCGATGGGCGCACAGATTTTAACACCAATCTTATCCGGTTTCTTCATGGATCTCATTCATCCTAAAGTACTCTTCCCCTATGCAACATTGTTTGTTGCTTCAGCGTTCATCACGATGTTCTTGACAAAGCATGGTGATGCAGTTGTTGCGAAGAAGTCAATGCTTGAAAATTTTGATGTCGATATGGATTAAATAAAAAAAAGATGATTGCTCATCCTTTTTGCTTGGGAATAAAGTATTCGAATACAACATTATCGTAATATCTCTTAACATGATCAAATTCAGCTTGGCTTCTTGCAGCATAGCTGATAATGGTCATGTTTTTTTGCTTATAATGATCCAGGATTGGATTGGGTAGATCCTTGATTCCATATGAAATAAAGTCAGGTTTCGTCCACCTGTTAAAGATCATGTTTTTCATCATCCATTTGGCAATGGGATGCATGGTTTTGTTATCTTTAAAATACTCAGCGATTTGTCCGCGAATGACATCAGGGTAATGACGTTTAAACCAGTACACAACACGTGGATGAAATGAAAATATCGCGTAGGTTCCATGATAGCCAAAAAGATCTTTCATGACACCTTGGCATAGTGCTTTGACATCACCATGAGGTTTAAGTTCAATGAGTAGTGGAACCCTTCCCTTCACAACGTTTAGAACATCATACAATGTGGGTATTTTTTCCTTTGATGATTGCAGATAAAAAGATGTAATTTCATCGAGTGATAGATCAGATAAGCGTTTGTCGACTCCGCACATGCGCTTCAAATCGATATCATGAAAACTGACAACAGTACCATCTTTTAAAATATTGACATCCATCTCAATTGCATATCCACCATCGATAGCATGTTGAAATGCTAAGAGCGAATTTTCAGGGACGTCTCCATCTTTTGTATGTAGACCACGATGGGCAATAAACGCTTCTTTAAGCCATGAAAGATCTTTTTTCATCATGACCACACACTGTAAACGATCATGCCTAAAATGGCACCAACCAAGATTAAAGTGATCGGTGATAGTTTTTTATAGAATACAGTTAACAACACAAGAATCATAAAGATAATGAGATTTTGAAATTGGAAAACCGAAAAATCGAACAGTAAATTTTCGAATGAAATCATGGGCAAAACTAAACGAACAATCAATCCAAATGACACACTGAGAATTAGACCGATGACCGTTGGTTTGAGTCCCTTAAAGGCTTCCTGAACAAACTTACTTTCTAGAAATTTAGAACCTAAGGTTGCGATTAACAAGATGATGATAAACGAAGGAAGTGCAACAGCAGTAGTCATCACGATCGAACCAAAAATGCGAGCAAGAAAACCGTATTCAATCATCGCTTCATTTCCAATAAAGGTTGCCATATTGATTGCGATAGGTCCAGGTGTTGATTCAGCGATACCGATAAAATCATACAGCATGTTAATATCGATCAAACCACGGCTAACCAATTCGGATTCCATCAGTGGAATCATGGCATAGCCACCACCGAATGTGAACAGACCAATTTTGAAAAAGATCCATGCGAGTTGTAGGAGTTCAAGAATCATGATTTTGCCCCCTTAATCTGTTCAATCATGCCATAGATGATACCTAAGATTGCTCCGACAAGAAGTAGCCATAAAACACTGATATTCGTAAATGTTGCAAAAAGAATCGATGCGGTTAACAGGATCCAAGCAAAGGCATCAAAATGAATCTTTTTAGAGAGTTTAAGTGCTGCTTTAAAAATCAATAGGGCTACAGCAGTTTGAATACCATAAAATGCATATTGAACAAGCGTTAATGACTTAAATTGCATGATAAAAAAAGAAATGATCGAAATGGTAATCAAACTGGGGATGATCACTCCTAACGTTGCAACGAGTGATCCCCAAAATCCTTGAATCTTATATCCAATGAAGGTTGCAGCATTGACTGCGAATACACCAGGTGTTGATTCTGAGATGACCAAGATCTTTAAGATATCATCATCATCAACCCAACCTTTTGTTTCTACAACCTCTTTGCGCATGATGGGCATCATGGCTAATCCACCACCAAATGTCACAGCGCCAATCTTAAAAAATACCCAAAATAACTCGAATAAATGATGTGGTTTTTTCATCATGTCACCTCACAAATGACATTATATCACTCTTTTTGTGAAATCGATAGAGATGATTATGTTATAATACCTTTGCAAAGGATGGAAACCAACATGAAAAAGATATTTTACTTGTTGATCATTCTCTTCATGACATTTGTCATGGTGGGATGTCAAACAAACAATCAAACAGATACGACACCACCCTATTTTACCGGTGTTATCGATCGTGAATACACGATTGGAGACGCACTACCTGATCTTTTATCAGGGATTAAAGCTCTCGATAAACACGATGGCGACATCACACCCTCTATTCTCGTTAATGATGATGAAGTTAACTGGACAGAAGAGGGTTATTATCAAGTTTTTGTCACGGTCACTGACCAAGCTGGTTATGAAACCACCGCTTCATTTACGATTCGAGTAATTGCACCAATCATCATCGATACAACAGCACCAACGATAACAGGTACCGTCAACATCACCTATACCATAGGTCAACCTTTACCCGATTTATTAGCTGGAGTCGTTGTCCAAGATGATGTGGAAGGTGATGTGTCTTCCAGACTCACTGTGAATGATGAAGGAGTTGATTATCAAACCCCTGGAACATATAACATCATTTACACGGTTGATGATTCGAAGGGCAATCAAGCAACCATAACGATCCAAATCACCGTACTACAAGATTCGAATACCAATGAGTTAACAATATATTACATCAATGATACGCATGGCGCCATTGAAAAATCATACAGTCAACTCGGATTATCTGCGATGGCAAGTGTCATTCTTGATGATAAAAAGAATAACCCCGATCAAACACTTTTCATCGGTGGTGGCGATTTATTACAAGGCAATATTTTATCGAACTACTATCAAGGTGGTTCAATGATGGATATTTTGAATCGTATACAGATGGATGCATTTGTCATCGGAAACCATGAATTTGACTGGGGATTAGATCAAGTTACCCGCTACCGTGACCCATCATATGATGGCGTTCATGTAGACTTCCCCCTTTTAGGAGCTAATATTTTAAGAAAGGATACGATGGAACGACCAGATTTTATCGATGCTTATACCGTCCTTCAAAAAGGATCCTTCAAAGTCGGTATCATCGGTTTGATTGGCTATGGATTGGAAGATTCGATCGCAACATCTCGCATTTCTCCTTACGTTTTCGATAATCCAGTCTACTGGGCTTCCTACTATACCAACTATTTAAGAACAGAAAAAGACGTCGATGTGATTGTTGTTGTAATCCATGACAGCAGTGATGCCATCAACCAACAACTCGCTGGATTGACGGGTAATCAAAAGATTGATGCTATCTTTAATGGGCATAGCCATCAGCGTTATACACAAATCATCCAACGTAATGGTGTCGATGTACCCGTTGTTCAATCACGTGCCAACGGCGAATTTTTAGGCCAAGTGACCTTAACATTATCGACAACCGGTGTTGTTGAATCCTTTTACGCAACCAACCTTAATCTCAGTTCAACGAGTACATCGGCATTTGATCGCATGGCCATCGATGATAGACTTTATAATGAACACGTTGACATTAAAGCTGTTGTAAATGAATACCGGCTTGTGATCGAACCCTTACTCAATGAAGTCATCATCAAATCAAGCAGTTATTATAACACCTCAACACTCACAGATTACATGGCTACTTTAATCCGTCTAAAAGTTGACGCCGATATAGGTATTCATAATTATGGAGGGACCCGAGCTTCACTCTACGAAAATCAAGATATCACGGTAGCTACACTTTATCAAATCTTTCCCTTTGATAATCGTATCAAGTATGTTTATTTAACAGGTTCAGCCATCAAAGATTATGCCAACTCATCGGTTGCAATCAGCTACAAATCAGGACTTTCTTTGAATGCTTTGATGGATACAACCTATTATAAAGTAGCATCCAACGACTACATTTTTGATAAGCCAGAATATCCTTTTATTTATGGCGTTGATGTCGTAGATACAGGTATTTTGATTCGCGATGTTCTAGAACAAGTCTTAAGACAACAAAGTGTCATCTACTCAAGCTTTAGTATCAGTCATCCCATCACATTGGCATATCCATCTTCGCAAATATTAGAATACATGAAGGCATCAAGAAAAGAACGATACTAAGCATCGAAAATGGATTTTGATCTCAAAAGTGATAACGTTTACTGTGAAACCGTTATCTTTATTTTAAAAATAGAAATGAATCAAGCAAACTTTACAAACGCTTTTAAAATGATTCATTCTTTGAACTTCCAATCAAAACCTCAAATAAACCCATTTATGAAGCCAAAATTATGCTCTTTTTGTTAAAAATCGAACCCTCTAATGGTTCTTTTTTTTATACATTTTATATCCAATATACCCATCATTGATGTTAACCGTTCATTGATAAAGCGTTTACAATTATCTTTATTTCGTGATATAATGAATCAACGAATGTTGATAAAGATGGAGTGAGTATATGGAGAATAAAGCGAAGTTCTTGGATCGTTTAAAAACATTTCCAAAGCGTTTTGCATTAGGTATTTTTCATTTTTTTATGCGTCTGATCTTTGGTATTGGTAGGTTCTTTAAGAATATTTATCTTGCTGCAAAAAATCATCCCAAATCATTCATCAGTGGCTTGCTCAGCTTTTTCTTGATAGGAACAGGACAACTTAGAAACAAACAATGGTATAAAGCTATACCCTTTTTTACCATCCTTCTGATTTTTGTTCTATTTGAAATTTTCACCAGCAACTACATCTATGCGATCTCAGGAGAAATTCAAGATTATCCAGCACAAGATGGTATTTTCTATTTCTTCCGTGACTATGGTGGATTCCTCACTTCTGGTTTATGGGGATTCTTCACGTTGGGGCGTTTAGTGTTAGGTGATATGTATCGTGGTGAACGTATTGTAACCTATGATAGAGTATTAACATGGAAATCAGCTGATAATTCTCAAGTCTTATTGGGTGAAGGTATCATCGCATTGGTGTTGGTTGTCATCTTCATCATCACGTGGATCTTTAGCATCCGCGATGCTTACCAATCGCATAAGACGTTTGTTGAAACCGGAAAAGTTGAAGATGTTAAAACATTTTTCAAACGTGTTTGGACAGACTATTTTGCATACATTATCATCATTCCGTCTGCCATTTTAATTTTCACATTTACCTTGATTCCTTTCTTATTCTCATTCTTGGTGGCATTCACAAACTGGACTGAACGTATCTCTTTAGGACAAATGCTCTTCAAATGGACCTTCTTTGATACATTCAAGATGGTGTTTACAGAAGCAGCATGGTTGAAATTCTTTACTGATGTCCTATCGTGGACACTGATCTATGCGTTTATGTCATCGGTCACCGTGTATGCTTTAGGTTTCATTCAAGCGATGATCATCGAAAGCAAATACGTTGTCTATAAGAAGTTCTGGCGCACCATTTTGATCCTTCCTTGGGCGATTCCAGGAGTGATTTCACTGATGCTTTTCAGAAACGTCTTTGCAGATAATGGTGGATTACTCAATCAGATTTTGGTTCAATTTAATGCTGTTGAATCAACCAAATCCATCTTGTCGAGCTTAGGCTTAGTCAACCAAGTCGATCCAGGTAATATTCTATGGTTGACTTCACCTGCTAATGGTTCACTCGCTAAGATTTTAGTCATCATTGTCAACCTTTGGTTAGGTTACCCCTACTTCATGATGCTGATAACAGGTGTTCTAGGAACAATTCCTGATTCACTGTATGAAGCTGCTGAAATTGATGGTGCTAACGCTCCTCAGAAATTCAGATACATTACATTACCTATGGTCTTACGAGCAACTGCTCCAGTCATTATTACGACATTCACCTTCAACTTTAATAACTTCGGTGCCATTTACTTCCTAACCAGTGGAGGACCTGGTTATCCTATCGATCAAATTCCTGAAGCGGTTCGTGTCCTGGGAGCACAACCAGGACAAACCGATATTTTGATTTCTTGGATATATAAACTCAGCTTTGGATCTGCTAATGACCAGTACAATCTTGCCTCGGTGTATTCAATTCTCATCTTCGTCTTTATCAGTTTAGCTGCTATTTATAATCTCTCGAAGCTAAAATCATTCTGGGAGGAGGACTAATTCATGGAAAATAAAGCCTATAAAATGACGTTTAAAATGAAGGTTTCACGCTTCTTCAGAACACTTACTCTTAAAAAGTTTATCTTGGGATTACTCGCTCAGTTATGGCTAATCATGATGGCGCTGATTGTTTTGACACCCGTTTTATGGATGATTTCTGCAGCATTTACCAATGGAACAAACTTAACCCAAGTTCCTATCTATCCTAAATTCAGTCAATGGTCGTTTGCAAATTATCAGTATCTGTTCACGTATACATCCAGCACGCAAGCTGGTGCACTTCCCGACTATGTTGATTCATTCTTGACGACACTCATCATTGCAGTAGCATCGATGGTCATGGTTGTCATTTTCTCTTCACTCGTCGGATTTAGTTTCTCACGTTATAAATTTAGAGGGAAGAAGCAAGTGTTATTAGGTATGATGGCGCTTCAAATGTTTCCATCATTCATGGGGATGCTCGCTTTATTCATGTTCTTTAGACAATTCGAACTCTTGAATAAACCATTAGCACTCGCACTGATTTATGTGGCAGGGTCTATCCCTTATAACACATTCATTGTGCGTGGATTCATGCGTAACATTCCTAAATCATTGGATGAAGCTGCATTTATTGATGGTGCATCCAATCTACAAACACTCTTCAAGATTATTATTCCACTTGCAGTACCCATCATGGGATTCATTGCAGTCAATGCATTTATGGGACCATGGCTTGACTATATCTTGCCATCGGTTATTATGCCACAAAAGATTACCGTTGCAGTTTGGCTTTTCCGTTTCATGAATCCACTCGGTTCAACGTATAGCCCACTCCGCTTTATGGCTGGAGCACTCTTCTTAACGGTTCCTATCATGATTGTTCAGATTTTTATGCAACGTTATCTTGTCTACGGTCTAACCGCAGGAGCTGAAAAAGGATAATCGTTAGAACATTAAAGGATTAATACGCGATGAATTTAAAACAAAACATCAAAGGCTTATGGGATAACAAACAGATCATTCACGCAAAAGATTTACATGTTGGACTGATTATTGTACTTTTTATCATCACTGTGATTTTGATATCGATTCCAAACTATTTTGGCTTACTCAATGGGTTACGCGATATTGATCAAATCAAAGGTTTAGAAACCGCTTTTCAAGCCATGTATGATCAACCTATCCCCTGTCACATCACAGAAGATGCAAAGATGATGTGTGATGAAACGAACACCAATGATCACTATGGTGATTACCGGTTCGTATATCAAGAAACCATCGATACCTCAGATATCAGTATCTCAACGATATACATGGGAGAGACAACGTTTGCAATGATCTATATCGATGAATCAGATCAAGCTTACCTTGTCACAGGAAATTATCAACTCTTGGCATCGTTTGATTTTACAACCATCAATCAAGATGCTACAGGTGATCTAGTCACTTATCAAAACAGGGTGACTGATATCTTTATTTCATCGATTTACAATTCAACTGTGAATGAAAAAATTGTTTTAATCTTCATCACCCAATTCTCACAAGCTTTGATTTATCTCGTGATTCTGACGTTTATGATCATGATCGTTAATTTTAGATCCAAGATTCATAAAATTACGTTTATGGCTGCGAATAAGATCGTCATTGCAAGTATGTTAGGACCAGCTTTACTATCAGCCATTGTTGGGATTTTTCTAACCGGTTGGGGAAGTATTCTCTTTACATTACTCTTCGCCATCCGTATGATGTTTGTGTATTATCAGATACATCGCACGACGGAGCCAATCTTTTAACCCCTTGTGAATAAAAAAAGAAACCGCTTTCACATGGATGTATCTTTGTGCAATATGATATAATCTAATTAAAATTAGGAGGAGAAAAAATGAAACGCGTTATTTTGTTAGTCACTATTCTTTTTGTCGGCGTTGTTCTAAGCGCATGCCAAACAGAAAGAGGATATGCAGATTGTACGGCTCCCGATGGTTCTCAAGCTTGCTGGAGTTCAGAAGATGAGAATTTCCGTTGGGAAGAAGGTGCTCAAATTACGATCGGTGTCGACAATGATACCATGGGTGCAGCACTTGTTGAAAAGTGGAACACTGATTTCCCCGCTTTAGCAAATAAGTTGGTTTACAGAAACTACGGTTCTGCTAATGGTACTAGCTCAGGTGTTCAAGGTATTCAAGATGGTCAAGGCGAAGCTCCAGACGTAGCACTCGTTATTGATAACGAAGTTACCGGTAAAGAAGGTTCTTTACTCCCACTTCATGAATATTTTGAAGATTTAGGTGCTGAACAAACACATAAGGAAGTGTTCGCAGCAATCAATAAGTCTGGTACATATTTCTTATCATCATTCTATGATGGTATGTCATTCTCTTGGAACAAGACGATGATCACAGCTTTGGGTATCTCTACAGCTGATGCAAACGGTGATGGTCTCCCCGATGCATTTGATACTTGGGAAGAAATCTTTGCAATCGCAAACTCTTATACCACACGCCCAACATTCACCTTTACTAAGAAAGATAACACATCTGTTACCAACACGATCTTAGAAATGTTCCCCATTTCATTATCTGAAGTTTGGTCAGGTTATTCTTCAGTATCTGCAGGTGGATGGAAGTTATTCGGTGCTGGTAATATGGCTGAACCAGAATTCAATGATGCTAAGTTCAAAGCTGGTCTAGAATTCATTCAAGCATTCGCAGCTACCAAGATGTCTGTTGACGAAACTGGTGCTAAGAAAGCCGCTTCAGCAATGGGTTGGAGATGGGATGCTTACCTTGATGGTGCTTATCCATTCTCATTAGTTGGTACTTGGATGGACGTTGATGGCAAAGAAGATGCTAACCAATTAGACTTCAAGTTCTCTGCTATGCCAACCTACAAAGGTGTTCAATTAACACCACTGATGAAGACTAAGGGATTCGTTGTCAATGCATACACTGAATTCCCATCAGCAGCTTCAGAAGTATTAAGATGGTTATATACTAAAGAAACCATGGAAACCATGGTTAACAATTCTGCTTATCTTCCTGCTCTCGATGTTGAAGCAGCAATTTATCCAGATATCGATTCTCAAAACAAGGCTGAATTTGCATTCGGTATGAGATTCAACTATCTCGAACCAGCAGGTAGCTTACCACTTGCTCCAACACAAAGAGCAATGAACGTTTACTACAACATCGCAATCGGTGACTTCTATCAAGCAGTATGGGATGGCACAAAGACTCCAACACAAGCTCAAGCAGATATCGTTTCTGCAGCTCAAGCTTGGTTGAATGCTAACAACGTTGCATCGTAAACTTAGTCTTAAAAATTTCATAAAAAAGGCTCGAAGTTGAGCCTTTTTTCATCGGAGGTATTGGATGAAAAAACTTATCATTTTCTGGATATTTATCGTCTTTTCTTTTGCGCTTTTCGCATGCAAGGAAGAAGAACCCGTCATTGAACCAACCCCAACTGAAGATTGGAAAATCCTTTATGATATTGAACCAACATCACCTGACTTCTTAGAACATGTCACATCATGTTATCAGATATTTCCTTATGCCTTTGCTGATTCAAATGGTGATGGGATTGGTGACTTAAACGGCATCACAGAAAATCTCGATTATTTAACTGATATTCTTGGTGTTGACTGTATCTGGATTAACCCGATTCATCCAAGCCCCACCTATCATAAATATGATGTAACCGATTATTATGCCATTGATCGTACATTTGGAACGATGCGCGATTTTGAAAACCTGATTGCTGAAGCAGATTCAAGAAATTTAAGAGTATTGATGGATCTTGTGATCAATCACACCTCATCCCAACACCCATGGTTTATCAATGCATCGATCGGTCCAGCAGCAAGTTATCGTGATTTCTATGTGTGGAACACACTCGAAGATCGCACGAAGTTTCCTGATAAAACGGGATGGTATTTGAAAAATGGGGTCTATTATTTTGCATCTTTTTGGTCTGAAATGCCTGAACTGAATTACAACAATCCTCTAGTCAGAGAAGAAATTAAAAACATTTTGACATTCTGGCTCGAAAAGGGTGTTGATGGATTTAGAATTGATGCAGCAAAACATATCTACGACACCAAAGAGTATCCAGTAGGTACTGCAACGCTTAGTGAAAACGTGAATTACTTCCGTGAGTTTAATCATTTTGTAAAAACCTTAAATCCCAATGCATTCGTTGTTGGTGAAGTTTATACAATTGGGTCAGATTATGTCTCGAACTTCTATAGAGGTATGGATTCAGCATTTAACTTTGAATTTGCAGATACTTTAATTCAAGGACTTCAATCCAATCAAGCTAATAATCTTGCCAATGTGATGATTAAAGCACAAACGAATTTCTTGGACAAAAAAGCTTTACCGCTTGATTCACTTTTCTTGACCAACCACGACCAGAATCGATTGGCAGACCAAGTTGGGTTTAATCCAAACAAGATGAAGCTGGCTGCACAGGTTTTAATGATGATGCCAGGGATATCATGGATCTATTACGGTGAAGAGTTGGGTATGGCTGGTGCTAAACCTGATAACAACATTCGTCAGCCCTATAAATGGGGAAATGAACGTATCGATTATACGGTCACTGGAGGGAGTGCCATTGGGTCTTGGCAAACATATAATACAGCACTATTAGGTATGACCGAACAGCTTCTTGATCCGACGAGTTTACTGAACAGATACATCGAACTTATCGCCTTACGAAAGGATCATCCACTCTTAGCAAGGGGGCAAATCAAAGCGATTACCTCACCCAGATCGGATATCTTAATGTATCTGATGGTTCAAGGTGAACAAGCCTATCTCGTGATGCATAACTTTAGCACTTCAGAAGTTACGATGAATCATACACTATCATCATATAATCTGGTCTATCAGACCCATGAGAACCTATTAAGTGCAACATCCATAACGATGAATCCTTATTCCAGTATGGTGATTTCAGTTCCGGTATCCACAACAACTTTTAACTAAATGAAAGGGGCTGTAACGAAATAGATGAGTATCAGCCTTGATAACAAAAAAGCCACTCTGGAAGCCAGGGTGGTTTTTTGGTATAATTGTAGTATGACAAGTACACAATTAGAACAAGTCTATTTTAACCCAAAACAGTTAAAATTACCACTATCATTCGACATAAAAATACCGTTTGATAGTGAAGTGCGAACATTTGACGACGTATTTCGGAGGATCGATTTACAAAAATACGTCGTAGCTGAACCTAAGGTAGGTAGAATCGGCTATAATCCCGTCAACATGCTCAAATTGATCCTGTTTTGTCAGATGGAAAACATCACCAGTTTAAGAGAGATGGCAAAAGCTGCCCAAAACGATATCAGGGTGATGTGGCTCACGGATGAACTCAAACCATCACACCAGACGATCAGTGAGTTCATGAAGAATCGACTGATAGGGAGCATTGAAAATCTCTTCTACGATTTAAATGAATATATCATCGATAAAGAAAAGATTGACACAAGTAAACTTTTCATCGATGGAACCAAGATCGAGGCGAACGCGAACAAGTATAAGTTCGTCTGGAAGGGATCTATCGAAAAGTTTAGAGATAAGTTATATAAAAAGATAACCAAACACATCGAAAAACTCAATGCACACTACATGGGTATGGGCATCTTTTTTCCCGTGTATAGCACCTATGAAGTCGACTATTTGAAACGGATCCTAGCGTTCTTAGAAAAAGAGATAGAAGGTTCAGAGATGGCCTTTGTCTGCGGTAAAGGAACAAGAAAGACAGCATTGCAAAGGGATTATGAGAAAACAACCGAATATCATTCAAAACTTCAAGAGTATGAGAACTATATCCATATCATTGGAACTGACAGAAATTCCTGTGCGAGAACGGACCATGACGCGACGTTCATGCACATGAAAGAAGATTATATGAGAAACGGTCAGTTGAAAGCGGGATACAATGTACAAATCGGCGTCACTGATGAATATATACTTCATCTAGATATCTTCCAAGATCGAAGCGACTATCAAACATTCATCCCGTTTCTAGAGGGATATCAGAAAGCACATGGTTATTACCCTCCATATCCAGTCGCAGATGCAGGCTATGGTGGTTTAAGGAACTATCAATATCTAAAAGATCATGACATGGGACTTTATCAAAAGTACGCGATGTATCGAAAAGAGACAGCAGATCAAAAATATCTAAACGATCCAGCTAGACCCGTTAACTTTAAAAAAGATGATGAAGGTAATTTCTATGACGAAAACAAAGAGAAATTAGAGTTCCTATGGCACAATAAGAGAGGCTATGACGTTTATGAAGTCCCCAGTTCAAAACGTCGAGTTGAGATGAATGAAGAACTTTGGGCACTTCAAAAAGAAGCTAGAGAAAACCTACAATCAGAACTTGGAATTGAGCTTAGAATTCAACGTTCCATTCAGGTCGAAGGTGCATTTGGTGTGATCAAAGAACAGATGGGATTTAGAAGATTTAAGCGACGTGGTATTCAAAATGTGAAATTTGAGTTTATGCTCATCGCGATTGGGTACAATTTAGCTAAATTTCATAACAAAAAAGATAGAATAGTACAATAATTATCCACTGGAAAACTAAGGATTCGAAGCAAATCTCTTTTAAACATGTCAAAAAACAGGTATTTTAGGTGTGTTTTCCACAATATTGGGTTTAAGGGAAAGAAAAAAGGACTGCTAAGTCCATGAAGAAAACCAAATCTTCATTTCGTTACAGTCCCCTCTATTCTTTTTTAGATGATTTTTTTGCGTTTTAAGATGACAAATGCTATCGGAGCTCCAAGGACAACCACTGATCCTAAAACGATACCCGTGATCGCACAACCAGATAATCCATCGGATGGTTCTTCTGGAAGTTCGGTTGAATAATCCATGTATTCAATGATCTCACTGGCGTACATGATGAAGGTATCGTTGGGTTGCATGGTGATTATTTCACCGCCTGTTTGTGTATAGAGTGTTTCGAATCCATCTTCAAGCAATGCACCAAATTCATTGGTGGTTGCAATCACTTGCCACGTACCGGGTTGCAAGCGAATATCTCGGGATGTTGAACCGTTGTTATGAAGAATGTAAATCGTCTTCATGTTGTCATTTTCATCGTATAAGAAATAAGAGACAAAACCTGATAGTGTATCAGGGATGATGAATAAGTGTTCTTCAACTAAAGTTGCTGTAGGTTGTCTAAAGACTTGTTTCATCTTTCTTAACGCAATCAACGACTTGTAGTATTGAAATGTCTCGATGTTATCAACTTTTAAGTTCCAATCGATTTGGTTGGTTTCATCGGGTGACTTGTATGAGTTGTGATCGAAACGCTGTGCGGAGTCACACGTATCTCCACCAGGAACACAAGGTTTTGTTCTGAGGATCTCAACACCTGCATGCAAGAATGGAATACCTTGTGAGGTTAATATGATTGCATTGGCTTGTCGCTGCATACGAATAATCTTTGGCATCGTTTCATACGTGCTTAAGACAAGCTTATCATAAAGGGTGTTATTGTCATGTGCGGTCACATAGTTGATCGCTTGTGTTGGATTGATAGCCCAAGCACCTTTTGGTAATGAGCCATACATCAAGTTAGGTTGCATGGTTCCACCCGTTACACCTAAAAGAACACGTGAATCAGCAAAATCATTTCCTTGAACAAATCCTTTATCACCAGCTGAGAAGACACTACCTTTGATACCATCGCGGGTGTCATCGTTGAAGACTGCAACTCCTGGCATTTGATTTAAATTAGCATTGTATGCAGACTGAGATTGAGGAAGTAAACTTGTTCCACCAGTCCATGGTTCACCAAAGACTAAAATGGTAGGATCAATCTCATGAAGGGCATCCACGATAGCATTCATGGTTGCAATATCATGAAGTTTCATTAAATCGAATCTAAAACCGTCAAGTCTGTATTCTTCAGCATAAAAGACAAGCGAATCAACCATAAACTTACGGAACATATAGCGTTCAGATGCTGTTTCATTACCCGTACCTGATCCATTTGAGAAAGAACCATTGGCATTCATACGGAAGTAATATCCTGGAACAATCAAATCAAAATTAGAATCTGCGGAACGTCCAGTATGATTGTAGACAACGTCCATGATGACGCGTACATCATTTTGATGGAATGTACCAACCATCTGTTTGAATTCTTGAATGCGATTATATCCATCATAAGGGTTTGTCGAATAAGAACCTTCTAAGGTGTTAAAGTTTTCTGGCATATAGCCCCAGTTGAAGATACCATCATGAATACCATAATAACTTGGATCTTTGAGTCTCGTTTCATCGATGATACCATGATCGAAGACAGGGATAAATTGAACATGGGTGACACCAAGCTCGAGAATATGATCCAAGCCAGTTGTTACACCTTGATAGGTGGTGCCTTTTTCGGTTAAGCCTAAGAACTTACCACGATAATCTTCGGTTCCATTCCACGTCTCATGTGAGGTAAAATCTCTGACATGCATTTCATAGATGATGGCATCGGTATAATTGACGATGGTGTCAGGTCTTGACATACTATCCCAACCAAGTGGATTGGTTTGAGTAAAGTCAACCACCATACCACGTTTTCCATTGATTCCTGTTGAATAAGCGTAAGGGTCAACAACTTCTGAAGTCGTTATACCATTTGTCACAGAAAATGTGTAATAGACACCTTCCATGTCACCGTTGACGATGACTTGCCATACACCTTTTTCAAAATAAACCATATCATAGGTGACATAAGGAGCATCTACTCCAGAGATACCATCATAGTCAAGTTGACTTGATGTATGACCTTTGGTATATAAGTTAAGTTTGACATCATCACTAATTGGTGCCCATAGGCGGAATGTTGTTGATGTAGGTGTGTAGATGGCTCCAAGATCTCCATCAAATCCATAAGCTTGATTAAAGGCATCACTCGTGTAGAAACCATCAAATCCGATGTTAGAAACTGCAACTTCTGGATCACCAAAATCGACTTCAAGGGTATATTTTTTTGATAAGTCAACCGTGATTGAAACATTAACTGAACCGTTTGAACCACTGAATGTGAAACCCGATCCTGCGATGACAACCCCATCTTCCTTGATCGTGATCTTATCAGCAGTCACTGCCTTGGTGAGTGAGAAGCTGATGGTATCATCATCAATAAATGCAGCAGATAAGATTTTATGACTGATATCTGCATTGCTTAAATCATAATAAATCGTTGCATCATTCTGAACCAAGTAAACATGCACTTCACCCTGTTCATTCGGATTGGTCATGTCGATGAATCGGTCGACATCAATATCTTTTTCGACCCAATCTTTGCCCGAATCACCTCGTCTTGAGATCACCCCAATGCGTGTTGATCCTTCAAGATTGGTTCCTGCAAGTTGCTGTGTCAAAACTTTACCAAATGAATCTTCACCGTTATATTTGTAGGCGACTCCACCTCCGTTTGTGGGTTCATTTGGCCAAAGCCATAGATCCCAACCTGTATAATCACCAGCAAAACGGTAGTAATGAACCACAAGTGTTGTTGCTTCTTGAGCATTAACCGATACAAGACTCAAAGACATCATGAATGTGGTCAAACTAAGTAGAGCAAGCACACATACTTTGATTATTTTTTTCATTGATTTTCTCCTCTTCAAATTGATTACTAAAAAAGCCATAATAATTCAGCTTAATTATATCATGTAAACGCTATCTATTTGGTTTTAAAACGGATCAGAGGCTATAGAAACGGTTTCATTTTGATTGTCTGTTTTGAATTTAAACAACCTCCATATAGAGCCAAAAAACAACCTCGATAATTTCACATAAAAGAATTCTCTTTTCTATGAAATCGGTATCATACACTGAAAAACTCTTGAAGCGTGATAAAATAATAATGACTATTATTTTAAGGAGACACATATGAACCCGATATTTATAAACAAGGGCGCCTTCAAGATGGCGTTTTTGGCTGGATTAAAAGACCAATTCGATGTTTCACTTGAACAGTCTAGCGTCTTTCAACGCTATACCGTTTTAGCATCCCTTCTTGAAAAAGACCTTGATGAAAGATTACATAAAACTAATCAATACGTGAGAGATCACCAGATGAAGAAGACCATCTATTTTTCGATGGAATTTCTCATGGGACGTTTGATCACGAATAACTTGTATAATGCTGGTTATTATCCTGTTGTCAGTGATGCGTTCAAGGATTTAGGAATTGATTTAAATGAAGTGGAAAATGCTGAAAGTGATGCTGGTTTAGGTAATGGGGGTTTGGGCCGTTTAGCAGCATGCTTCATGGACTCAGCAGCGTCGCTTGGTTTACCACTTTATGGAAACAGTTTGAGATATCAGCATGGATTTTTCATGCAAGACATTAAAAACCATCGCCAAGTTGAATTTCCAGATCCTTGGTTAGATCGTCCTTTTGTTTGGGAAACACGCGTTGAACAAGACGCGATTGAAATTCCATTATTTGGATATGTTGAATACACACGCCTCATCAATCCACAATGGGTTAAGGCTGTACCGTATGATGTCAAGATTGTTGGTGACCAAAATGGTGTCGTCACAACCCTTCGTCTTTGGTCTACAGAACCTTCTGATCGTCAAGAAGTCAAGAGTGAAGAATACATCTCCATCACAAGACGCATCAGTGATCAACTCTATCCAGATGATTCCACAGAAGAAGGCAAGACCTTAAGACTTATGCAATCCTATGTCTTCAGTGCTGCCGGCGTAAAACATGCAATCAATGAACATAAATCACAGGGTCGTGATATCCGAGAATTCCCAAATTATTACACATTCCAAATCAACGATACTCACCCAACCCTTGTCATTCCTGAAATGATGCGTATTTTGATGGATGAAGAAGGTCTTGGGTATGAAGAATCATGGCATATCACCCAACGGACATGCGCATTTACCAACCATACCATTCTTTCTGAAGCCTTAGAAAAATGGAACATTCAGATCTTTAGAAATCTACTGCCAAGAATTTATGAAATCGTTGCTGAAATGCATCGCCGTTTCAAGTTTATTTTGGAATCCGATGGTCGTTTTAACAAAGAACAAATTTATTTGATGGGATTGATTGGTCAGAACCATGTCCGTATGGCACATATTTGTATCTATGGTTCATTCTCAATCAATGGTGTTGCTGAACTTCATACTAACATTCTTAAAAACATAGAAATGCGCCATTTCTATCATTTATACCCTCTCAAATTCAATAACAAGACCAACGGGATTACCCATCGACGTTGGTTGATTCATATCAATCCTGAATTGGTTTCCATTTTAGATGAAACCATCGGAAAAGAATGGCGTAAAGATTTAACAAAACTCGTCAAGTTCGATCAGTTTAGATTTGATCGTGATGTTCAATTCAAGGTTGATTTGATGAAGCGTGCAAAAAAACAAGCACTTGCTGATCGCATTAAAAAGGATACAGGTGTTGAACTCAATGTCGATAGTATCTTTGATATTCATGTCAAACGCCTTCATGAATATAAGCGTCAACTCTTGAACATTTTACATATCATCTATGTTTATCAACGTCTCAAGAGCGATCATACGTTTAAAGAATCCTATTTTCCTCATTCCTTTATCTTTGGTGCAAAAGCTGCACCATCCTATCATATGGCAAAATCAATCATCGAATTGATCGATACCGTTGCATCGGTGATCAATAATGATCCTGAAACCAATCAGCTCCTCAAAATTGTCTTCGTTCGCAATTATAATGTCACGTATGCTGAATACATCATGCCAGCTGCCGATTTGTCTGAACAAATTTCAACAGCAACCAAAGAAGCATCTGGAACAGGTAACATGAAGTTCATGATGAATGGAGCTGTGACCATCGGAACGATGGACGGAGCAAACGTTGAAATCGTTGAAAAAGCAGGATATGAAAACGAGATTATCTTTGGTTTATCCGCTGAAGAAGTCACAAAACTTTATATCTTTAATGGTTACAAGCCCCGTGAAATCTTTGATCAAGATCCAAGACTTCAACAAGTATTCCAATTTATCCGCAAACTCAATCCAAATCCACAGCATTTTGACTATATCTTAAATGCATTACTCAACAGTGACTATTTCTTAGTTCTAAAAGATTTTACAAGTTACGTTAAAGCCCATGAAATCGCAAATAGTGCCTATAAGAATCGTACACGTTGGCTTGCTATGTCCATTTCAAACATTGCAAACTCAGGTTATTTCACATCCGATCGCACCATTGAACAATATAACAATGACATTTGGAAGCTTAAGAAGATAACATTTTAATGAGGTGAATGAAGATGGCAAAAAAAACGGATCTTACGATACGATCTTACACGTTTTATCAAGCATTTCCAAGACAACATACGCCAACTCACGACTTTAAAGGTTTCATTCAAGATCTCGATCGCATTCAATCATTGGGTGTCGATGTCATCTATCTCACACCCATCCATCCCATCGGGAAAAAAGCAAGAAAGGGCAGCCAAGGCAGCCCTTATTCCATTGTTAATTACATGGAGATTCATGAAGAATTAGGCACGATGGAGGATTTTAAGCATCTTATTGATGCCATTCATGCACGCAAGATGAAGGTGATGATGGATATCGTATTTAACCATACGTCACGCGATGCAACGTATGTCACAACGCATCCATCTTGGTATTTTCGTAATGAAAAAGGCGAATTAGCAAATCGTGTAGGTGATTGGAGTGATATCGCTGATCTCGATTTTAATAAACAAGATTTACGCGATTACTTAATTGATGTTTTACGTTATTGGGCGAGCTACGTCGATGGTTTTCGTTGTGATGTCGCACCGCTGATTCCTCTCGATTTTTGGCTCGATGCAAGAGCAAAAGTCAATCAGGTAAATCCTGATTTAATCTGGTTATCAGAATCTGTACATCCCGGGTTCATCAAGTATTTAAGAGATTTGGGCTTTGAATGTCATAGTGATGCTGAAATGTATCAAGCCTTTGATATTCTTTATGATTATGATATTTTTGAAGATATGAATGCATATCTTGAAGATCCTAAGAAACTATCTGTTTGGGTCGATGGTTTTGAACGTCAAGAAACCATTTATCCTAAGAATTATATCAAATTAAGAAGTTTTGAAAACCATGACCAGGTCAGATTACGTGCCAAAGTGCGCAATGAAAATCACTTCAAACAGATGGTTGCATTAAGTTTCTTCTTAAAAGGTGCAGCATTCATCTATGCCGGTATGGAACATCAAAACATCCATCATCCAAGTCTTTTTGAATATGATGTCATCAAATGGGAACCTGAAAAGTCCTTAGAACCCTTCTTTAGAAGACTTTCTCAATTCAAGAAACAACCCCTCTTTATCCATGGTAACTTTCATGTTCATGAAAGGAATGGTGTTGTCGTTTTAAGCTATCAATATCAACATCAACTTGTGGTAAGTATCTTCAATCTTGAAAACAAGACAAACGTTAAAGTTCCTTTGATTGATGGCATTTACACGAATTTCATCAATGAAAAAGATGTGATTGTCAAGAATCAAATGATTCAACTTGATGATGATCCCATCATCATCGATACGCTAAAGGAGCATCTTAGATGAAAATATTTATCGATAGCATGACACTCTTACGTGTTGAATCTGATCAATACATTTCTCAGATTAGCATCCCTGAATATAACATTCGCTGGGTCAAGAATGAAGGCTATAACCAATATTTTGCTGCTGATCGTCCCCTTGAACTTCACCTTTGTGATCAGATCACCATCAATGGATATAACTACCCTCTTGAGATTGGATTGGTGACTTTAACGAAAGAATTTGAATCGCGCTTTCGTTATGATGGTCCACTTGGGTATGATTATTCAAAAGCATCAACACGCTTTACCCTATTTAGTCCAGTTGCAAAAGAGGTTTTTGTGGTTGTCGATGGACTCGAATACCCGATGAGCTATCATGAACCCATCTGGGATCGGATCATCGATGGTGATTTAGATGGTAAAGCGTATTATTATAAGATTCGTTTGGTCGATCATTTCGAAAATGTGATGGATCCCTACAGCAATGCACTGGGATTCGATGGATCATATGTGATTGACTGGCATTCATTGACTCCCATCCATCCAACCCCCATCAAACTTAAGCATCTTGTGGATGCAGTGATTTATGAGGGTCATGTTCGTGATTTATCCATCAATTTAGATGTTGAAAGTAAAGGTTTATATCAAGGATTGATTGAACGCAGTAAATTATTAAAAAGCAATGTTTTAACCTACATCAAACGTCTTGGCATGACCCATCTACAACTTTTACCAGTTTTTGATTTTGAAGGTGTCCATGATGTCGAAAAGGACACACTGTATAACTGGGGATACAATCCATCCTTCTATTTCGGTGTCGAAGGGTGGTATTCAAAAAACCCGCAAGACCCGTACGAACGTCTCAATGAGCTTCGATCTGTCATCAATGAGGCTCATCGTCTTAAATTGGGGATTAACATGGATGTCGTCTATAATCATGTCTATAATCACCTAACGTTCCCATATGACAAGATTGTTCCAGGATATTTTTATCGTCACAACAGTACTAAAAAAATGACCAATGCATCGTATTGTGGTAACGATGTAGAAACAAGAAACTATATGGTGAGACGATTGATCGTCGATTCTCTCGTGCATTTTGTTGAGAAATTCCAAATCGATGGTTTCCGCTTTGATTTGATGGGTCTTCTTGATATTGACACCATGGTATTGATTGAACAAGCACTCAAGAAACTCAATCCATCCATCATGCTCTATGGTGAAGGATGGAACATGATCACGGAAGTTCCCAATAAGATGCGATCTAACATGAACAACCAAGCGTCATTTACCTCCTATGCTCATTTCAATGATTTTTATCGCAATACCATGAAAGGTGAATTACATGGTACGGGTATGGGGTATACAATGGGAAATAAGAACCTGATTCAGAAAGCGATGGATGCAATCATTGGATCACCTCATCTCTTTTCATCACCCAATCAATCAATTAATTATGTGGAATGCCACGATAATTTAACATATTACGACAAAATGCTACTCTCTTGCGGGTATGAACGTGATGGATTTAGAGTGTGTCAAGATTTTGCGAATCACTTAATTGCAATCTCACAAGGCATACCGTTCTATCATGCTGGACAAGAGATGTATCGCAGTAAGATGGGTGTAGAAAATTCTTATAATAGCCCAGATGAAATCAATAAAATCACCTGGAATCCTAAACTCGAAGCGGTTGAAAAATTAAAAAAGTTACTCAAAATCCGCAAGCAACATCAACTCTATCGTCAAACCACGTATCATCCGTCAGTTACCATTGAACGGTATCAAAACACGTTGATTTATCGGTTGGAAAATCAACGTGAAACGTTATTGCATTACATCAAATGTGAACCCGGTATTGAAAAATTTCCACTGCATGAAGGCACCTTGATTTTTCCCTCTCAAAAGGCATTAACTGAAGAAAACGATATGTTTGTCGATCAACCCGGTATTTATATTGTCAAACTCAAAAAATAGCGAGGTTATGTTATGCGATTGATCCAAGATCACGATGTCAATGAATTTTTACTCGGAAGACACGATAAGATTCACACTTTTTTAGGCTCACACCTCTTAAAAGATGATAATGGTATCGTCCAAGCCACGGAGTTTACCGTCTATGCACCCAATGCAAAAGAAGTTCGTCTCATCGCATCCTTCAATCAATACGAAGGATGGAAGCATGTGCTCACGAAAGTTCATCACATGGGTTTTTGGCGCATTGAAGTTCCTGGTGATCACACCTATGCGACTTATAAATATGAAATTCACACCCAAAATGGACGTGTGATTTACAAAGCAGATCCTCTGGCGCATTATGCAGAATTAAGACCTCACACCGGATCGAAAGTATATGATGTAAATGGGTATCCGTGGCGAGATCAAATCTGGTTTTCATCTAAAAAGAAAGTTTATCAAGAGCCACTTTTGATCTATGAAGTCCATTTGGGTTCCTGGCGTCGTAAATTTGGTGCTTTTAAACCCTACAATGAAATCGTTGATGAACTTATCGATTACGTCAAAGATCAAGGGTTTACACATATTGAATTATTACCGGTTTATGAATATCCTCTTGACGATTCATGGGGTTATCAAGGTACCGGCTTTTTCGCAGCCACCTCACGTTATGGGGTACCCATGGATTTCATGTATTTCGTCGATCGGATGCATCAAGCAGGAATCGGTGTGATCATGGACTGGGTTTTAGGTCATATCTGTCGTGATGCGCATGGATTATCCTTCTTTGATGGAACTTCACTCTATGAATTTGATGATAAAGATCGCAGAGAAAATGTGACATGGGGAACCGATAATCTTGATTTTTCAAAAGGAATTACACGAAGTTTTATGCTATCTGCACTCACCTTTTGGATGGAGATGTTTCATATCGATGGCTTTCGCATCGATGCCGTCTCCAACTTGATCTATTATCTCGGTAACAAGGATAAAGGTGTTAACCATGATGCTATTAACTTCATACGTCAACTTTCATTTCATCTTTTCGGTAAAGATGATCGAATCCTATTGATGGCTGAAGACTCAACGGATTTTCCTTATGTGACTCATCCCGTGGATACGGGTGGTATTGGATTTAATTATAAATGGAACATGGGTTTCATGAATGATGTCCTTCGTTACTTCAAAGAAGATCCGATTCATCGGAAATACCACCATGATAAAATCACGTTTGGTTTAGTTTATGCTTTCAACGAGCAATTCATCCTTCCATTTTCACATGATGAAGTGGTTCATATGAAAGGTTCATTGGTCAATAAAATGCCCGGTGATTACTTCCAAAAGATGGCAAACTGGCGATTACTACTGACCTTATGGATGACACATCCAGGCAAAAAACTGCTTTTCATGGGTCAAGAGTTTGCTCAATTCTCGGAATGGGCATTCCAAAAAGAATTGGATTGGAATCTCTTTGATTACCCCGCTCATCAACAAGCTAATCGTTATTTTAAAGATCTTGCTTTAGTGTATCGCCATCATCCAGCACTTTATCAATATGATCATCACCCCAAAGGTTTCGAATGGTCCATCGTTGATGATAAAGATCAAAGTGTTTTCGCTTATGTGAGAAGAAGTGATACAGAAACACTGGTTGTCATCTTAAACATGACCCCTAATGTTCATGAATTTTATGAAGTTGGTGTTCCTCATGCAGGCACCTATCATGAGATCTTAAACAGCGATAAAGCCATTTACTTTGGTAGCGATCAATACAATGGCCTTCCTATAAAAGCTATCAAAGGTCAAAAAAATCAATTTGGCTATTTCATCAAGCCCAAGCTTGGACCTCTTTCAGGGATGATATTGATCCATCAGAAAACAACCACTAAGAAACAGTAAAAAAAGGTACTTATCCTACCTTTTTTTGTTGATGAAAGAAAAAGTACCTTTCAAGGTACTTATGTTGTGCGTGTTGTTTCTCGTTCAATCAACCGAACATCGATGATGTCATGCAAGCTATCGAGTTCAACACCACGGATGAGACGTGTTAGGTTGATGAAGGATTGTTTACCCATGAAATTGACGGATTGATTAATGGTTGTAATCGAAGGTGTCACCCATTTTGAGTAAGGTGTGTTGTCGTAACCGATGATTTCAACATCTTGAGGCACTTTTTTCCCCAATTTTTGGATGATGTTTAAAGCGGTTAAAGCAAGTGTATCAGAAAACGCAAAGATACCATCAACATTGGGATTATTTTTAAGCACTTCTTCAATTAACTTGAAATCAGGATTGACTAAGTCAAAATCGAAGATATCGGCATAAAGATGATGTAATTTGAGTTCGTTTAAGAAACCAATGGTTCTTTCCATGGTTGTTAATAAAAAGGATGGACCACGGAATACCAAGATATTCTTACATCCGGTTTCGATCAATTTACGTGCAGCAAGCGTGCCACCTTTGACATTATCTGATGTGATGGATGGGATATTTTCATCCAAAATATGGTCAACGGTGACAACCGGGATATGCAGTTCTGCAAGTTTATCACGGTTGGAGAAGTTGGATGCAATGATCAAACCTTCGATGTTGTATTGTTCAAAGAACTTCAAATATTCGAGTTCACGATCAGGGTCATCTTGGGTATGACAGAACATGATTTTATACCCATAAGCTGATGCTTGTGATTCGATGCCTTCAAGCAATTCACCGTAAAAGGATGGTCCAATGTGAGGAACGATGACACCGATGATCTTTGAACTACGGTTTGTTAATGAACGGGCAAGTTGATTGGGGATAAACCCTAATTCTTTGATGATTTTATTGACCAGCACTTTTGTTTCTTCGTGTACATAGCCTTTTTGATTGATGACGCGTGAGACCGTGGATACACTGACATTAGCGCGTTTCGCAACATCACGAATGGTTGGTTTCATCAGAATTCTCCTTAATCAAAAGATAGAAGTCAAATGCTTCTAGTTTGATTGTATCATGAATGACCAACTTTTGGTGTGTGAATAGATCATGATAGATACCTTGATAAGAAGAAGGTATTGAAACAGATGTTTGATCATGACGGTTGACGATGATTAGGATGTCTTGTTTTTGATAGGTCTTGTAGATAACAAAAGGTATATCGTGGATGAGGATGGGATTTTGAATGAACACATCGTGATAGTTTTTTCTAATCTCGATCAAGCGTTTTGTAAAGGTATAGAAGTCGTAATCCCATGATGCTGTATCCCAGAGCATGCAACGTCTGTTGTCAGGATCGTGATCACCTGTCAATCCGATTTCATCGCCATAATAAATGGTCGGTGTACCTGGAGAGGTAAACATCATAACATAGGCACACTTGACGCGTTTAGGATCATCGAAAAGCCGTCTTTTGATCCGTTTTGTATCGTGACTACCGACAAGATTAAACATATTTTTAATGATATGTTTTGGTGTGAGTGCGAGATGATTCATCCACTGTGTGATAAATGCATCAGGTTTGCATGTACCTTCTAAATAACACCAAATCGCATAACTGAGCTCATAATTCATGACACTATCGAGTTGATCACCTTGTAGCCAAGGTAAGGATTGATCCCAATTTTCACCGAGTATAAGGACATCTTTTTTAACAGAGCGCGCTGTTTTTTTGATATCTCTTAAGAAATCATGTGAGACTTCGTTGGAAACATCCAATCGCCAGCCATCGATGTCATACTGTTCAATCCAGTATTTCACGACATTAAGTAAATGATTTCTTGCCAGTAAAGATGACGTATTCCATTTGGGCATACTGGGTTGAAAGGCGAATGTTCGATAATGAAGTGGTGAATCTTGATAACGGATGGGACGACCTTCAGCACTCAACGGAAAGGTGACAATCGGATATTTTTCGATATAAAAACAGTCCGCATATGCACTCTTGATGCCATGCTCAATGACATCTTGGAAATAGGGATGAAGAAAGCCAGCATGATTGAATACACCATCCAACATGACTTTGATGCCTAATTCATGTGCACGATTAACCATCAGCTTAAAATCATCATTGGTACCAAAAGAAGGATCGATTGAAAAGTAATCTGTCGTATCATATTTATGTGCGGTAGGCGATAAAAACATAGGGGTAAAGTAGAGACCAGTGATTCCTAGATCGTGCAAGTAAGGAAGTTTTTCGATGATTCCCTGGATGTTTCCACCGTAATGTTCATGGTTAAAAACAGGATTTTTTCCCCACGTAAGATTTGATTTTCGATCTTTTCCATAAAAACGATCGGGGAAAATCTGATACCAGATGGTGTGTTCAACCCATGAAGGTGTATGTTGTAGATCTTCATCGAGAATGTATGGGAAATTATAAAAATGCATCAGATCATGCTGAATCATCTTTTGAACAGATGTGATGCCATGAGGTCCGAATTGATATACTCTGTGTGTATGATCATGAAGAATAAAAGTATATTTGGTACGTAAATTTTTTGGTTGAATGGCAACAAAATAATAATCAAAATCCGATGTCTGATACGTTTTAGTCATCGTGATCTGATCATGAACCCATGTATAAATACCTTCTGAATTGATTTTCCATTGATAGGGGTCTCCATAAATCAATTCAACCCTGAGACAATCATCTTTTTTAGTTCGCAGTAAAAGATGCAAAGTCCTTGCATCATAAGCGTAAGCGTACTCTGATTTTGGCCTGTGGTAAATCACAGAAAAGTCCATATTGATCACCAAAGTCATTATAGCATGTATCATGAAAGGTTCATAATGTGATACCGCTATCATTTACGGCCTTGTGTATCATGTATGATACAATGAAGATGTGAAAGAAGGTCATGGCAATGATCGAAAAATGGTGGATGAAAAGCATCGGTTATCAAATCTACCCCAAGAGCTTTTATGATAGCAATGGGGATGGTATTGGTGACTTAAATGGCATTCGTGAAAAACTCGATTATCTCAAAGACTTAGGTGTTAATCTGCTGTGGATTTGCCCCTTTTATGATTCACCGATGGATGATAATGGTTATGATGTTCGCAACTTTTTTGATGTTGCTAACGTCTTTGGTACGATGGATGATGTCCATGAGTTGATTAAGGAAGCTCATGAAAGAGGCATCAAAATCGTTTTGGATTATGTCTTAAATCATACCTCAGATGAACATCCATGGTTTGTTGAATCTCGGTCATCTAAAGATAATCCATACCGTGATTATTACATCTGGCATGAAGGAAAAATCAAAGATGGACAAAAAGTTGAACCCACCAACTGGGGATCCTTTTTCGGAGGTAGTGCATGGAATTATGATGAGACTACCGACAGTTATTACATGAAGATTTTCTCCAATAAAATGCCAGATTTAAACTGGAAAAACAAAGCTGTTCAAGACGCGATGATCGATATTGCAAAAAAGTGGTTAGATCTCGGTATCGATGGTTTTCGTATCGATGCAGTTTCTCATCTCGATCGTGCACCTTATGAGGATGCGGTTGCTCAGCATGGTGAAAAATATCCGCTGGATTGGTTTAAATTTTCCAATCTACCAAAAGTTCATGACTACTTAAAACGGCTCCATGAAGAGGTCTTTAAACCTTATGACTGTGTTACTATCGGTGAGGTTGGTGGATCTGCATCCATCGATTCTGGCTTGCAATATAGTGCCTTTTCTTCCCAAGAACTTTCCATGGTTTTCAATTTTGATCACAATTGGTGTAACAATCTTTTTGAAGTCAATAACGCGAAAAAATTAAAGACGAATGTCCTCGATTTAAAACGTGTTTTCTCAAGTTGGCAATACGCGTTTGAATCAAAGGGTTGGCTTCCGCTAAACTGGCTTAATCATGACCAACCACGACTGATGAGTCAATACGGAAATCCCAAATATCCTTTACAGTCAGGTAAAATGCTTGCAACTGCACTACACATGATGCGTGGTACACCCTTCATTTATCAGGGTGAAGAAATAGGTATGACGAATTATCCGTTTGAAGATGTTTCTGACTTCAATGATATTTCTTCGATCAGCAGTTATCAACATCATCTTGAAAAACATCCTGATGATCCTGAACTTGCACTTCGCAAAGCAGCTTTACGTTCTCGTGATAATGCGAGAACAGTGATGCAGTGGTCTAGTGATGTTTATGCGGGTTTCTCAAGCGTTAAACCGATTCCTTTGGTGAACCCAAACTATAAAAAAATAAACGTTGAAAGCGACATCAAGAAAGAAGATTCACTCTTCCATCACTACCAAAAATTGATTGAACTCAGGAAATCTTCAGAGATTTCAGAGATCATCTTATGGGGAAGTTATCACTTATTAGAACCAGATGACGCTAAGAAATATGTTTACTTAAGACGTTATAAAGAAGAAACATTACTCATCATCAATTCGTTTTCAGATCGAAAAGAGTCATTTGATCTCACACATTATGAGATTGTTCAACCCTACTTAACCAATTATTCAAATATACGTATCAAAAAAAATACTTTATATTTAAGACCTTATGAATCCATTGTATTCAAGGTGAAGGAGATTATATGAGAAGAAGCGGTGTTTTACTTCACATTTCTAGCCTACCTAGTCCCTATGGTATGGGATCATTTGGTAAAGCAGCTTATAACTTTGTTGATAAACTTTACCAAGCAGAACAAACGTATTGGCAAATCTTACCCTTAGGACCCACATCCTATGGTGATTCACCCTATCAAACGTTTTCAGCATTTGCGAATAACCCTTATTTTATCGATTTAGATCTCTTAATCAATGAAGGGCTTTTATCTCATGATGACATTCATGCCACATTCTATTCACCACGTTATGTCGACTACAAAGAAATCTATGAAGAACGTTTTATTGTCCTCAAAAAAGCTTTCCATCGATTTAATCTCAACGATTATCGCTTTCAGCAATTTGTTTTTGATCAACGCCGTTGGCTTTACGATTATGCTCTTTTTATGGCCATCAAAGTTCATCATCAAGGTGCATCTTGGGAGACATGGTCTGAGGATTTAAGACTTCGTAAACCTGAAACATTAGCTTATTATCAAGAAGCATTAAAAGAAGATGTTCTCTTTTATGAGTTTCTTCAGTTTAAAGCATTCGAACAGTATCAAGCCTTAAAGCATTATGCGAATCAAAAGGGGATCAAAATTGTTGGTGACATGCCTATCTATGTTTCATTTGACTCTGCTGACGTATGGGCAAATCCTGATTATTTTTACCTTGATCAGAAGAGAATGCCCATTGAAGTCGCTGGTGTTCCACCCGACAATTTTAGTAAAGATGGTCAGTTATGGGGAAATCCTCTTTACAATTGGGATCGTCTTCGTCAAGACGATTATGCATGGTGGGTTGAACGGGTGGCAGTTGCTCAACAGCAGTTTGATATGATTCGTATCGATCATTTCATCGGTTTCCAAAATTTCTTTGCCATACCTTACGGTCATCAAACTGCGGCTTTAGGCATGTGGAAAAAAGGACCTGGTATTGATCTATTCAATGTGATCAAACGACAACTAGGTGATGTCAATATCATCGCTGAAGATTTAGGTGTGATCACCGATGATGTTAGAAACCTCTTAAAATCGACAGGTTTCCCAGGTATGAAGCTTCTCCAATTTGCTTTTGACTCGCGTGAAGAATCCGATTATATCCCTCATCTTTATGAACGAAATACCATTGCATATACTGGAACACATGATAACGAAACAAGTGCACAATGGTTCGAAAAACTGCCAAAACAGGATAAAGATTATTGTTTAAACTATATCAATCATGGATGTGGTAATCCTGTTGATAGCCTTATTAAAGCAACATTAGCCTGTGTGGCTGATACTGCGATCATCCCGATGCAAGATTGGTTATCGCTTGGTGCTGAGGCACGCATGAACATCCCATCGACAACCGGAACCAATTGGAGATGGCGTATGCTTGATGAAGAATTTGATGAAAACTTGATAAATAAGATGAAATCGTTTACACTATTATATGGTAGAGGATATCAAGCAAAACGAGGATAGTTCTACTATCCTTTTTTTATCGGAGGACTTATCACATGATTAAAGGGGTCAATTTAGGAGGATGGTTTGTCTTAGAATCATGGATGAAACCTGAACTATTTAAAGGGATTGCATCAAAAGATGAAACAGGGTTTGTGACACTCAATGCTCAAGCAAAAAAAGATTTGGAAAAACATTGGTTTACATTTATCACCAAAGAAGATTTTGTTTATTTAAAGCAGATCGGGATCAACTCTGTCCGTTTACCGATCGGTTGGTGGTATGAAGGTGATGCGCCATATATCAATTCAACACCTTATATTCATCAAGCTATGAAATGGGCTTCTGAGGTTGGACTCGATGTCTTATTGGACCTTCATACCGCACCTGGTTGTCAAAATGGTTTTGATAACGGTGGTATTGAAGGTGTCATGACGTGGCATCTTTTTCCAAGAAACATCGATTTAACGATCGATAAACTTGAACGCATCGTGTTATCATTTAAAGATTATCCCTCATTTATGGGAATTGAGGTCCTCAATGAACCTTTTGCATCGATTGACATGACCATCATTCATGACTTTTATAAAAGAGCTTATACACGCATTCGTAAACACACCTCAAAATTGATCGTCTTCCACGATGCCTTTCGACCACTCGATTTAGGATGGAAACCATTCTTTGAACAACATCATATGGACAATATTGCATTTGATCTTCATCTATATCACTGCTTTGATCCAAAATTGATCACGGGAACATTTGAAAATCATCTGCATGTGATCATGAATGAACGCATCCCCATGATTAGATCACTATCAACCTATGTTAGAGTCATCATTGGTGAATGGTCATTGGGTATCAACTTTGATAAGATGCAAAAAGATCCCTCATTTGATGAAAAACTCTATACCAAATTACTCGCTGATCTTCAACTCTATGCTTACTCACAAGGTTTTGGTTATTATTTCTGGAGTTATAAGATTGAACGCGAATCACATCGCAATTGGGACTTTAGACGATTGATCAAAGACGGCATTCTCCCCTCACAATTTTGAAAAAAAGACCGACTTCAGTGAAGATCGGTCTTTTCATTATAAAATATTGATTCGTTTTAAAAACTGTTTGGTTCGTTCCTCTTTGGGTTGACTAAAGATCACGTTAGGATCATTGATCTCAACAATCTTTCCTTCAGCCATAAAGACCACACGATCGGAAACTTCCTTAGCAAACTGCATTTCATGGGTGACAATCACCATCGTCATACCTTGATTGGCGAGTGTACGCATGACAGCAAGCACTTCACCGACCATCTCAGGATCAAGCGCAGAAGTGGGTTCATCAAAAAGCATGACATCAGGCTCCATGGCTAAAGCGCGTGCGATAGCAACCCGTTGTTTTTGACCACCCGAAAGTTGGTTTGGATAGCTTTCAATCTTATCGCCTAAACCCACATCAAGAAGTTTCTTTTTGGCAATTTCAACCGCATGTGAATTTTCAATCTTTTTAACCAATTTCAACGCTAAGGTGACATTTTCAAGAACAGAGAGATGAGGAAAAAGATTAAATGATTGGAAAACCATGCCCATCTTTTCACGAAGTTGATTTAGATTCTTATCTTCAATCGAAAGTGGTTGACCTTCAAAATAAACGGTGCCAGAGGTTGGAACTTCCATCAGATTCATACAACGAAGAAGCGTTGATTTTCCTGAACCTGAAGGTCCTATAATGGAGACTACTTCACCTTTATGAATCGTAAGATTGACACCATTTAGAGCATGAACATGGTTCTTAAAGGTCTTTATAAGGCCATCAATCGTTATAATGGGTTCACTTGGCATCGGCATGGCGTAATCTCCTTTCGATGAAGTTCATCAATTTAGATAAAGGATATGTCAAGATGAGGTAGAGAATACCTGCTGTGATGTATAATTCAGTGACTGCAGGTGAACTCGCTTTTAAAATACCCACTTGATACATTAATTCTGCAACACCCAAATACATGAAAATGGATGTTTCCTTGATGATGGTAACAAACTCATTTCCTAAAGCTGGAAATATGTTTTTAATCGCTTGAGGTAAGATGATGTGTTGCATCGTTTGACGTTGCGTCAAACCGAGTGAACGTGCAGCTTCGGTCTGCCCACGATCCACAGCTAAAATACCTCCACGAATGATCTCAGAGACATAGGCTGAACTGTTGATCACGAGAGCAACCAATCCAGGAATAAAACTCCCCATATCAATACCCCCGATTAAAAATAATGGGATATTGAGTAGTTGATAAATCAAGAGAACTTGAACCAACATGGGTGTACCACGAATAATCTCAACATAGGCAGTGGCAGGAATACTTAATGCTTTGATGGGGGATAGACGCATCAATGCAGGCACTAAAGCTAGGATGCTTCCCAAACATACCGCTAAAAAAGCAAGCATCAATGTCATGCCTAATCCTTGAAGAAGGAGACTAATACTGTAGGGATTATCTAAGAATGAGAAGTTCAGTAAAACGATCATGCCGAATAAAACTCCAACCATTCTTGAATCTTACCTTGAGCAATTAATTCATCGATGACAGCATTGATGGTCGCAAGTAATGCAGTGTCTCCTTTTTGAACACCAACAGCATTTCCTTGATAATGATCGACATTATCTAAAACCAATTGAACAAAAGGTGCACCATTATTGATTCTGGTCTGTGCAACAGGACCTTCTGTGAAAAGAGCTTCGATTTGTTTGTTGGTTAAATTATTCATCAGTTCATTGATATCAGCAACCACTTTGTGTGTAGCAAGAGGTGTAAAGAGTTGTGCAAATTCAACTTGAATAGCACCGGTTTGTGCACCGACACGAATGCCTGCTTGATTGAGACTTTCAACATTGGGATAAAGATTAACGTTGTCTTGATGGATCAATACGACCTGTGTCACACTTTCCTCTGTATAATAGGACTTTGAGAAATCGATGATTTCAGCACGTGATGGTGTAGGTGTAATTCCAGCGATGATAAAATCGACTTTACCGCTTCTGACATCTTCAATCAAAAAATCGAATCCTTTATGGATGACACGTAAATTTTTCCCTAAAGCACGTGCAATCGCTTTGGCAATTTCGATGTCAACACCTTGAACTGTGCTCTTTCCATCTTCACCTTCAACGATCCATTCATAGGGTGCATAATCGGCTGAAGTTGCCATGGTCACAAACCCATCATAGGATTCATCTAAAATAAAATCAAACACATTGGACGAGCTGGTACATGCTGATAATCCAAAGATAAATCCAAAAACAAATAAACTTAACAATAATTTTTTCATGCTCTCTCTCCTTAAATTAAAAAAAGCCAAAGCAGGCTTTTTCGTTTCTTATACTCTGAGGAATGATCCTCTTCTTGGCGAATTGCTTAGCTTTTTTTTGATGAGGTTATTGTAACATGCAAGAAAAATAATGCAAGTCATTTTAGAAAAAATTAATAAGAAAACGTTAACATCGATACATTCTGTGACAAAACTTTGAACTTCAAAAATAAAGTTCATTCCAAATTGACAATTCTTTTGATTTGTCTTATAATATCACTGTTAAATAAGGAGGCTATGAACGTGATATTTGAACGAGTCAAAGAAATGATTGTTGAAGAATTAAATGTACCTGCAGAAAAAGTAACCCTTACATCTCGCCTTGCTGAAGATCTTGGAGCTGACTCCATCGATGCTGTTGAACTCATCATGAACATTGAAGATGAATTCAAAATTCAAGTGAGTGATGAACAAGCCCAAAGCATTAAGACTGTTGGCGACTTGGTTAAGTACATCGAAGCTGCGAAGTAAAAAACAAAAGGGGATATAAAATCCCTTTTTTTGTTGGAAAAAAGGATGATTTCTACTATAATATAAATAGCATTGAAAGAAGGTATCCATCATGTACTATGACTTTAATAACATCGAGAAAAAATGGCAGCGCTATTGGTATGAAAACAAGCTTTTTAAAACATCTGAAGACCGGTATAAAGAAAAATATTATGTTCTAGATATGTTTCCTTATCCTTCAGCCAATGGTCTACATGTCGGACACATTGAAGGCTATACAGCAACGGATATTATCAGTCGCTTTAAGCGTATGCAAAATTATAATGTTTTACATCCCATGGGATGGGATGCTTTTGGTTTACCTGCAGAACAATATGCATTATCGACAGGAAAAGATCCGAGAACATTTACGTATGCTAATATCCAAAATTTCAAGCGTCAAATCATTGAATCCGGAAAAGGAATCGATTGGGACCGCGAATTTGCAACGCCAGACCCCACGTATTTCAAATGGACACAATGGATTTTTAAGAAGCTCTATGAACATGGTTTAGCGGTTTTAAAGGACGTTGAAGTCAATTGGTGTGAAGGTTTAGGCACTGTTTTAGCCAATGATGAAATTGAACTTGTCGATGGAAAAATGGTCTCCGAACGTGGACAATATCCCGTCGTTAAGAAAGCGATGCGTCAATGGGTTCTTCGTATCACCGCGTATGCTGATCGTCTATTAGAAGATTTAGAAGAACTTGATTGGCCTGAACACTTAAAAGAAATGCAACGCAACTGGATTGGTAAATCCATCGGTGCGATGATGACCTTTAAGGTTGATCAATCAGATGAATCTTTTGATATTTTCACAACGCGCCCCGATACGATTTATGGTGCGACTTACTGTGTTTTAGCACCTGAACATCCCCTTGTTTTATCGGTGACAACCGAAGACGAACTCGCATCCGTCAAATCTTATATTGAAGCAACCAAAATGAAAAACGATATGGACCGTGCATTAGATAAGACAAAAACAGGTGTCTTTACGGGATCCTATGCGATTAATCCACTCAATCATAAACGTATTCCCATTTGGATTGCTGATTATGTACTCCCCCATTATGGTACTGGTGCGGTGATGGCAGTTCCTGCGCATGATGATCGTGATTTTGAGTTTGCACAGATTCATGGTCTTGACATCGTTGAAGTTATTCAAGGAGAGTCTGAAAAGGCGTATACAGGTGATGGACTTCACTACAACAGTGGCATCATCGATGGTTTATATAACGAAGAAGCCAAAGCGAAGATTATCGATTACTTAGAGAAAACAAAACAAGGTTATGGTCATAGCACTTATAAATTAAGAGACTGGGTCTTTTCACGTCAACGTTATTGGGGTGAACCCTTCCCTGTCTTCTATGATGAAGAGGGTAACATCCACGTCTTAGATGATGATGATCTTCCCCTAGATTTACCCGTTTTAAAAAATATACGTCCCAGCGGAACCGGTGAATCACCGCTTGCCAATGCACACGACTGGCTAAACGTTAACCATCACGGCATCAAAGGACGTCGTGATACGAACACCATGCCTCAATTAGCAGGTAGTTCATGGTATTTCATCGGTTATATCTTGAAACATCACTTAGGCATGATTCCCTTAAACTCAGAAGAAGCTAAAAAGGCACTCGATAAATGGTTACCTGTTGATCTTTATATCGGTGGAACCGAACATGCCGTAGGTCATTTGCTTTATGCACGTTTCTGGACGAAGTTCTTACATGATATCGGGATTGTCTCTGTCAAAGAACCGTTTAAGCGTCTTTTCAACCAAGGGATGATCTTAGGTGCTGATCACACCAAGATGAGTAAATCACGAGGCAATGTCGTCAATCCTGATGATATTATTCAATCACATGGTGCGGATACACTACGTCTTTATGAAATGTTCATGGGTCCACTCGACGCTGAAAAGCCATGGTCTACTGAATCCTTAAACGGAGCTAAAAAATTTCTAGATCGCGTGTGGAGAATGTTTGAATTCCCTGTTGAAAAAGATGAAGTCAAAGAATTAAGACAAATCTTGCATCAAACGATTAAGAAAGTGACAGAAGATTATGATAAGCTTGCATTTAATACAGCGATCAGCCAAATGATGATCTTTGTCAATGAAGTCTATAAACAAGGAAGAATCGGTAAAGAACAAGCCCGTTCATTCTTAAAGTTACTCAATCCTGTATGTCCACATATCACAGAAGAGCTCAATAAAGAAGTTTTAAAACAAAATGAAGAACTGATCTATTCCGATTGGCCAGTCTATGAGGAATCATACCTCTTGGTGGATGAAGTGGAAATGGTCGTTCAAGTGAATGGGAAATTAAGAGGTCGTTTCATGATGAAAGTTGATCTTTCACAGGCTGAAGCTGAACGTCTTGCATTAAGCAATCCGAATGTCACGAAACATTTGGAAGGATTAACCGTTCGAAAAGTCATTATTGTTCCCAACAAATTAATCAACATTGTCGCAAATTAATCAAAGATACCCTAGATCGTGTGGGGTATTTTCTTTTTTATGGATTAAAATAGAATTAGACCAATAAAATGAGGATGTCATTAGTATATAAGATGTAAGGGGAAAATATGGAACGGATACAAGAGATCATACGTGAACTCAAAATGAAAAACTACACGCATTTTGATACCTTCTACCTTCTGACCAAACAGCAAGTTTTTTTCACCATCGTTGGCATCATCAAAGATCAAAGTCTTGCTGAAGACCTTTTACAAGATACGTATATGCGCTTTCTAGAAAAGATTGACCAATTCAAAGAAGGCGGGAATCCTTATGCATATTTAACAACAATTGGAAGAAATCTTGCTTTTAATCTCTATCATGAGAGGAAGAAAGTGGTTCAGAGTGAAGAAATCTTTGAAACTATTTCATCACCACAAGAACCAGATGATCCTTCAGATGATATCTTAGAACTCCTCAATCTTCTCGATCTCGATGAAAGAGAAATCGTCACCATGCATGTGATCAATGATCTTAAATTTCGAGAAATTGCAGGGATTATGAAAAAACCGTTAGGAACTATCTTGTGGCTTTACAATAAAGCCATGAAAAAACTTAAACAAGAAGTAGGTGAAATCCATGACGAACAAACAACTTAAAAAGTACATCAAAAAACAAGCAATGGCGGTTGAAGTCAAGGATTTTTCGAGTCGTATTTTAGAAAGAATCAATCAAGAACCACATCTTCAAGAAGAAGTTGTGATCACCAAGAAGCACCTGTGGCATCTAAAACCTATTCTCATCTCAACACTTGCGCTCATGACAGTGATCATCATGATCTTCGCTTTCTATCCTGATCCTGTTGTACCAACCCCAACAGAAGGTGTCGCATTAGAAAATCTTGAAACAGTTGTTGCACTCTCAAGTGTCCAAACAACCAGTTTGATCAATGTTTTGGATACTGATTTAAACCAGACCTCTTCGTATACACTCTTGCGTTTTGGACCGATGGAACGAAACGATAAGATCAGAGATGAACTTGCAGATTTATCCCGCTACCTAGAAACCATTGAAAAACTTTATTCGAGTAATACCGATTTTGATGTTGTTGATGAAGAAGTACAAACCAATGGGTATGCAAGACGCATGCGTTTCCGTACACGTGATCTCATGAATGAAGAAGATGATTACGAAATTCAGTATAATCAAACCATCAATCAGACAACCAAAGCCTTTATGATTCAAGGACAGATACGTATTGGTGAAAGAGAATATGAAATGGAAGCTGAAGGCATCGTCGGTCAAAAGGGACTCTTGATGCGTGCTCAAAAAGATGAATTCAATTATGTCATCCTTAATTATCATGAAGAAGACGATCGATATACGTTTGAAGTTGAGCTCATACAAAACAATATCTCCATTGAAAAGGTAACCATCACATTAGTCATGGAAGATGATATACGCGTAGCAACCCTATCCTTTATCGAAGGTGAATCGACAGGTACCTATACATTCCGTATCCTCACTGAAGATAACCAACGCATCATCTCGATTCATTACGCAATTGATTTTGATGGTGAAATTGAAGAAGGTGACATCACGATTCGTCTTTTACAACTTCCAAGTTCAACGATTTATTCGATTGTCATCAAACCAGAAGGACGCGTTCCCTTCACGATCACCCGTGGTCGTGTGATCACAGGTCGAGGAATGAATCCGATGGGGATGATTTAATAAAAAAAACACCAATAAAAATGACATCAATACAGTATATTAAGTGAAAAGGAGGTTTCAAACCTATGAAATCAATGAAATGGATCTTTAGTTTTGTGATCTTACTTGGTGCAGTTGTATTCCTTGCATCATGTGCAACATCCTCGAATGCTCAAGAGGATACGTATTTAACACTCGATATTAACCCTTCAATCGAGTTGATTGTAACACCCAGAGAAAAAGTGGTTTATGCAAATCCACTAAACGAAGATGGTGAAATCTTACTTGCTGAACTCGATTTAATCGGGATGCAACTTGATGATGCCATGGATTTAATTATCGAAACAGCGATTGAACTTGGCTATATCGATGTTGATGCAGAAGAAACATTTGTTCAAGTCTCCTCAATTGCTAAAAACACTGAAATTGGCGATCGAATCAGAGAACGTGCTAAAGAACATATCAATAACGCGTTCAAAGATCGTATGATGATGGGTCGTGCAGAAGATAAAGGATTTACACCAGAATTTTTAGCGGAAGCAGAAAGTTACGGTGTCACACCAGGTTTCTTATTCCTTGCACAAAAAGCAGTGATCGCAAGTGATGAACTTCTCTTAGAAGATGCATTATTAATGACTGTTCAAGAACTTCAAGCGATCTTGAAGGAAGCAAGACAAGAAATGAGAGTTGTTGCACAAGCTTTAAGAGAAGAATTCCTCACTGCTCGTCAAGCACTCTATGATACCTATTATCCTCAAATGGAAGAAATCAGAATCGATATCGCAGCTAAAGAAGCTGAACTCGAAACTCTTCAAGCTAACCTTTTAGCAAAACAAGCTGAATTAACAGAAGCTCTTGAAGAAAATAAAGCAACCATCGAAGCTGAAATCGCAGCGATTGAAGCCGATATCTTAGTTGTCGAAGGTGAAATCCAAGCATTACTATCTTCACTTGAATCCATTCGTGAAGAATTCCATGCAGCTGTGACTTCACTTCGTGAAGCGTATCTTGTTGAAACAGAACAACTTCGTGCTCAAATTCGTGAAATGTTTGAGCATCGTCATGAAGTTCATGCGGGTCATGCACAAGAAGTGATTGAAGAACGCAGACAACAGCGTGATGAAATCAGAGAACGTATTGAAAACTGGCAAAAGAATCGCCCATAATTCCCCCTTATGGGAAAGAAAAAAAGACGGAAGCCACTAGCTTTCGTCTTTTACTTTATAGATCATGTAGAGATATGGTGGTTTTGCTGATTCATGAAGAAAACGCGTGACTGTGATCTGAAAATGATGGACTGATAAGCCCTGAATCCATGCGTCAATCGCTTGGCTTTCTTTTTCCCCTTCAGGATGACCTGGATAAATGACGATCTGAATGAAATCATCTTTTTTCATGTGGTGAATAAGAAGATTGAGCGTTTTTAACGTAGTCTCTGTGCGTGTTGTGATCATTGGATTTCCTGTTGGAAGATATCCGAGATTGAAGATAGCACCTCTGAAATTTTGGACATAGTTTAAGACATTTTCGTGACTATCTTTCATCAGGTGCACATGGGATAATCCACGCACCTTTTCTAATGTATGATCGAGTGCTTCTTGTTGAATATCGAATGCATAAACTTCTTTTGCGAGTGATGATAAAAAGAGTGTATCATGACCATTCCCCATGGTCATATCACAGATGACATCCTCTTTGGTGATCAGGGGAGTCAGTAATGCATGAGCTTGTTCAAGTAAGACGTTCATTTTCATCGTAATCACCTTGCCATAAATTCATACGGCGCATTTTTTTGTCGATTTCGTTGGTGACAACAAACTTTTTCTTTGTCCAATCAGGTGCAATCAACATCGAAGAAGGAGCGTCTCCTGTTAACCGATGAATGATAATATCTTTTCTTAACCATCCGATTTGTTCAACGGTCACATCGACATATTCCTCAAGTGTCATCAATTTCCATGGATTTTTCTTATATTGGTATCCCATTTTTGTCTTTTCCATGAGATGAAGCATATGAATTTTAATCCCTTGAATATCAAGCGTATTGAGGTGTTTCACGGTTTCAATCATCATCTCTTTGGTTTCAAAGGGAAGTCCATTGATGATATGAACCACGACATCAATCTTGTGTTTTCTAAGTCTTTTTACCGCATCATCAAAACAGGCAAGATCATGGGCACGATTGATTAGCTCGGATGTTGTTTGATGAATGGTCTGAAGACCTAATTCAATTTGAACGGGTATTCGGGTATTTAAATCACCTAAGTATTCCACAACATCATCAGGTAAAACATCGGGTCTTGTTCCAATAGAGAGCATGACAATGTTTGGATCAAGCGTGATCGCTTCTTCATAAAGACTCTTTAGTCGTTCTAAAGGGGCATGTGTGTTGGTGTTTGCTTGAAAATAAACAACATACAAACCATCTTCCCATTTTTGATGCATCATCTTTTTGATTTTCTCAAATTGAATGGAAAGAGGTTCAAGTTTATTTCCTGCAAAATCACCACTTCCCATGTATGAACAGAAGGTGCAACCACCTGTTGCAACCGTACCATCGATATTAGGACAGGTAAATCCACCATTGAGTGCAATCTTAAAAACCTTCTTTTGATAGGTCTTGAGATAGTAGTTATGTAAGGTGTTGTAATGTTTTTCATGATTCATTAAATTCATAGTTTCACCACAATCATTTTATCATATGAACGTTTATTATGTTATAATAACATTTAAGGAGTTGAAGGCATGTTCAAGAGACTAACAACAAGTTTAACAAAACCTCCCTTAGCGGTTTTTTTTATGAAGGATAAGTGGCCGCGGGTCATCCTTTATCTCTTATTAATTCCAATGATTTTGATGATACCGGCATGGATGAAGTCCCTCATTTCACCAGGTATGACCCTTGATCGTTATGAGCGTATGGTCAGTGCAATCTCACAAGATTTGGTCTTAGAAGATACAGCGATTGTTGATGGTACACTCATCACAACACAAACATCGATTGCAACCTTTGATTATTTCAATCTTGTCGTAGGTGATTTCACCGCGGATCAAAATAAAATCTATATTGCCTTTTTACCTCAAGATATGGCACTTTATGTCGCCAATATGGAAATCAATCGCGCATCCTATACCTCGCTTGGATTAGAGCAGCATGATTTTTCTGATGGTAGTGTTGCCAATGTTCGTTTACTCGCTTCAGCGATCAAAGATTTTCATGATGAACTTGGACTTTTTACGACAGCTGAAATCTTTGTTGCCTATTTTACAGGCCTATTTGATTATGCATTTTATGCGATTTTAATGACCTTGTTTATGTCGATTTTTACCCGCCAATTACCGATTCCATTTGGCATGCGTCTCAAACTTTCCATCTACTTGACGACCTTATATGTGATTGTTGAACTATTAGCCATTTTATTTGGATCACTTTGGATTGAATATTTAATCATTCCACTGCTTTATGTTTGGCATTTTTGGGCGTATCGCTCCATTAAAATCGTTGACCCGGGGGTAATCTCATGAAAAAAGACAAATTTCAGTTATTCCTCGAACAATCCAAGTTTCAAGATCCTATCCTCAATCAAGCCACGTTAAATTGTGTCAATATAGACACGGTTCAAAAAACATGGCATTTTGATATTACGTTAAACGAAGTCGTCGATCCTGAAGTGTTGATCCCGTTCATTCAACAGATGAAAAGCTATTTTTATGTGCCTCGTATCCTCCAAGATGTCGAAATTGGTATCAGTTATCTCTCTGATCAGAAATTTGATCAGGTTGCGATGGCATTTTATGATTATGCCATCTTGGAATTATCCAAAGAAAAAGCACGTTTTTTAGTGTTAAAGAACTTTAAAACACGTTATGAAAAACATACATTTATTGTTGAGATCGATCAAGACAGTACCTATGTCATTGAGTATTTCCAAGATATTCAAGATGTTTTTCGACGTTTTGGATTCGATGTGAGCATTCAACATGAAATCATCGTCAGTTTAACACCAGTATCGAAAATGATAGAATCATCCATCGTCGAACAAGAAAAAGTCATGGAACAAAAAGTGGTTTATGCCAAACAAGCTAATCGTCAGCAGAGTGCGCGTAAAACATTTTCGAAGAAATCATCAGCCCTTGCTGTACCCATCAAAGAAATTCCAATTGATCAATATCATCTCGATCAATACAAAAACGAAAAAGGTGACGTTGTCTTTTTAATCGAAGGCATCATCTCAAAACTAGAAGTCAAACAACTATCAACCACGCAGTTATTAACCTTTGTCTTAGGTGATGACGAAGACGCTATCTACATCAAGCGTTTCATCAAGTTTGATAAAGATCGTGAACTCGCAGATTCCCTTCATGATGGCGATTTTATCCAAGTTGAAGGACGCGCTAATTTTGATACCTTCCAAAAGGATGTCGTTCTTTTTGCTGATGCGATTCACTTCATCGAAAAGAGTAAAAAAGAAGATCGAATCGATCGTGCCAAAGAAAAACGGATCGAGTTTCATATTCATACGAAAATGTCCAACATGGATGCTGTCACGGATGTCAGTGAATACATTGATCAAGCGATCAAATGGGGACATGAAGCGATTGCGTTCACCGATCATAATGGTTTGTATGCTTATCCTGATATCTACAAAGCCACGAAAGGAAAAGACATTAAACCGATTTATGGTGTTGAACTCGATTTTGTCGATGACACCGATTTTAAAATCACAACACCATCAAAACGAGATATGTTGTTAAAAGATGCGACCTACGTCGTCTTTGATATCGAAACCACCGGTTTATCAGCAACACGAGATAAAATCATTGAAATTGCTGCGGTCAAGATTACTGGTGGAGCTATTAGCGAACGCTATCAATCCTTCATCAATCCTGGTGAAACGTTATCTCACTTTACGACTGAGTTTACCAATATCACCGATGACATGCTCGAACAAGCACCTTCGATTGAAGAAGAACTGCCTCGTTTTTTAGCATTCATTGAAGGGACGATTTTAGTTGCACATAATGCGATTTTTGATAGTGGACATATCAAGGAAAATGCCCTTCGTTTAGGTCTATCATTTGATCATGACATGATCATTGATACTTTAAATTGCGCCCGCTATTTTTACAATCAAGATTTGAAACGTTATAACTTAAAAGCTCTTGCTAAATTCTTTAAAGTCAAACAAGAATCCCATCACCGTGCTGAAGATGATGCGTATGTCACCGCACAAATATGGTTACTCATGATGAATGAACTCTTATCCAAGGGCATAAAAACCTATCAACAAATGAATGAATCCATCGATGAAAAAGAATCGTGGAAGCATATCATGCCTTATCATGTGATGGTTTTAACGCAAACCCAAAGTGGTTATAAGAATTTATTCAAATTGATCAGCGATGCGCTCACCACTCATTTTTATGGTGGTCCACGTACATTAAAATCGGTTTTAGAAAAATATCGTGAAGGCTTACTGATTGGAAGTGGATGTGCCAATGGTGATGTCTTTGAAGCTGCCAAAAATGCATCCGATGAAGCACTTAAAGAAGCGATTGCCTATTATGATTACATTGAAGTTCAACCTCCTCAGGCGTATAAGCATTTAAAAGAAGATTTAGGGGCTCACGCGGATGAAATCATCGAAGCGATTATTGCCAAAATCGTTCGTTTTGCCAAAGAACAGAAAAAGATAGTCATCGCATCCGGTGATGTTCATTATCTCGAAAAGAAGGATGTTCTTTACCGTGAAATCTACATCAGAACACCTCTGGTAGGTGGAGGTATTCATGATCTTGCGCGCTATAATACGATGCCAGAACAGTATTTCTTAACGACCGATGAAATGCTTAAATCCATGGCGTTTTTAGGCAAGGACTTAGCCTATGAAATTGTCGTCAAAAATACCCATGAATTAAACAGTGTGATCGATAAGATTCAAGCATTCCCAAAACAACTCTATTCATTACCGGATGATGCCTTTAAGGATCTTTTAGGGATTGATAGTATTGCTGATGAAGTCAAACGCTTAGTCTATGATAAGATGCAATTCCTTTATGGTTCGACACCTCACCCTCTTGTCCAAGATCGTGTGCAACGCGAACTTAAAAACATTATTGATAATGATTTTGCTCCGAACTATTATGTCTCGCATCTCCTTGTGAAAAAATCACTCGATGATGGATACTTGGTTGGTTCACGTGGATCGGTTGGATCCTCATTGGTGGCTACCCTTCTTGATATCACAGAAGTCAATCCACTGAAACCACATTATCGATGTCCTCATGGTGACTTCACGGTCTTTCATCTGACCGATGAAGAAGTTCTTCATTATGGATTAACCCCTGAACAAAAAGCGTTTCAACCCTTCATGAAAGGAATCCAATCTGGTTACGATTTACCAACAAAAAAATGTCCAATTTGCGGGCAACCTCTCTACAAAGATGGCCATGATATCCCCTTTGAAACCTTCTTAGGCTTTGATGGTGATAAAGTGCCTGATATCGATCTAAATTTTTCAGGAGACTATCAAGCAACCGCTCATGCGTATGTCAGAGAACTGATCGGTGAAGATCACACGTTCCGTGCGGGAACGATTCAAACGGTTGCTGAAAGAAACGCATACGGTTATGTCAAAGGTTATCTTGAAGATAAGAATATCCAAGTAAGAAATGCTCAAATCGAACGTTTAGCAAGCAAAATAGAAGGTGTGAAACGTTCAACAGGACAACATCCTGGTGGCATTGTTGTGGTTCCTAAATCAAGAACCATCTTTGATGTTACACCGATTCAGTATCCTGCAGATGATGTGAATGCTGAATGGAAGACAACCCATTTCGACTATCACTCTTTTGAATCCAATCTCTTAAAACTCGATATCCTTGGACATGATGATCCAACCATGATTAAATTCTTGATGGATTATGTGAGTGAACATCAAGATGAATTTCCCTTTAAACGTGCTCAAGATATTCCCCTAGATGATCCCAAAGTTTATGAACTCTTTTCAGGTACATCAGTGATCAATGTCAAAGAACATGAAATCATGAGTGAAGTTGCATCCTATGCAATCCCTGAGTTTGGAACCCCATTTACACGTCAAATGCTGATCGATACCAAACCTAAAACATTTGCAGGCCTTGTCAAAATATCAGGATTATCTCACGGAACAGACGTTTGGCTTAAAAATGCGCAATCGCTTGTTACAGGGAAAACCGAACATGGAAAAATTCCTTTTGATGATATCATCGGTTGTCGTGATGATATCATGGTTCAACTCCAAGCATTTGGCCTAGAGCCACTCCGTGCATTTGAAATCATGGAATTTGTAAGAAAAGGTAAACCCTCGAAAGATAAAGCAACATGGCTTAACTATGAACAAGAGATGCGTAAAAACAAAGTGCCTGAATGGTACATTTGGTCAGCAAGTCAAATCAAGTATATGTTCCCCAAAGCACACGCGACAGCTTATGTGATCATGGCGATGCGTATCGCATGGTTTAAAGTCTATAAACCACTATTATTCTATTCAGGATTCTTTAGTAAGCGTGTCGATCAATTCGATTATGAAGTCATGGTGGCTGGTGCAAATGCCATCAGAAACAAGCTAGTGACACTCAATGATACCTTTAACCTTAAAGTCAAAGATGAAAACTTGATCGTGACCCTGGGTGTGGCGCTAGAAATGACAAAACGTGGTTTTTCTTTCCTTCCAGTAGATATCAATCTATCGGATGCAACCACCTTTAAGATGGAAGAAAAAGGACTCCGTATGCCTTTTAGAGCCATTGATGGCCTTGGTGATGCCGTGGCGTATGATATCGTTCAAAAACGAAGTGAAAAGGCATTTACGTCACGTGACGATGTCAAAGAAAGAACACGCATCAATAAGACAGTCTTTGAAAAACTTGAAACATTTGGTGCATTTAAGGATTTAAAATCGGAAAATAATGTGATTGATGCGGGATTATTTGCACTTTAATGAACCGCTATTATATAATAGAAACGTAAAAGGAGTTGATGATGATGCGTACATCCAATCCAGTCTTCCGCACACTTGAACGTAGCGAAGCGTATGTAGGCAGTGAAACAGCAAGTTACCGTGGTATCATGTTCAAGACAGGACTTTTGTTAGGTTCTGCCGTTTTAAGTGGTTTCTTATTCCTCTATGCGATTGCAAACGGATTATTACCTGTTGAAAGTGTTCTTCCTATCCTTGTAGGATCAGGGATTTTAGGATTTATCTCCGTGATTGTTTCCTCGCGTAGTGTTCGTCTTGCAGCTCCATTTGCATTGATCTATGCACTTTCTGAAGGCATCTTCTTAGGACTGATTACCGTCATGTTTGATGCGTATGCACCCGGTGTTGCACTTGCAGCCGTGATTGCAACAGCAGCAATCTTTACTGTCATGCTATTCCTTTATAGCTCAAGAACGATTCGTGTAACCCCACGATTTAGACGGATTATGTATTCTGTATTACTCGGTATACTCCTCTTTATCGTGCTTGGTTTTATCCTACAACTCCTTGGTGTAGGTATATCACTTTCTGAACCATTTGTTCTTCTCATCAGTGGTATCTTCATTATCTTTGGAGCCCTCATGTTAACCCTCGATTTCGATCGTGCAGAAATGATCGTTGAAGGTGGCATGGACCGTTCATACGAATGGATGGTTGCCGTTGGTTTAATGGTCACCATCGTATGGATTTATATTGAACTCTTACGTTTCTTAGCGATTATCGCCAATAATCGTCGTTAATCAAAATCGTTGAAAAGAAGTAGTAATTGAGACCTTTATGTGAAGCGAGCATGAGTTGATGGGAGTCATGCCATAATCCTCAATGAATTCATCTTGGAGAGGTGCTAATCCCACCCGAATGATCCGCGTTAAGGATATCGAGTGCCAAAGTCATGACTTTGGAACTAAGGTGGTACCGCGTGAAAACGTCCTTAGCTATGAAGGACGTTTCTTTTTTTTAAAAAATATGAAATGAGGTTATGTTATGAATGATCATATGATGGATTTAAAAGCAAATGCACTTGAAAAAATAAAACATGCACAATCATTAGATGATATTGAAGCCATTCGTCTTCTCTACTTAAGTAAAAAAGGCGAAGTTTCATTACTGATGGGGAAACTAAGAGATTTATCTCCAGAAGAAAGACCAAGTTTTGGTGCAGCTGTCAATCAACTCAAGGTTGATCTTGAAGCTGCACTCTATGAGAAGAAGATGAAGTTGGAAGAAGATGCCCTCATTCAACAGCTTGCAAGAGAAACGATTGATGTTACCTTACCAGGGACACAGTTTTACCAAGGTTCGATCCATCCTTTAAATCAAGTGATTGAAGATGTGGAAGATCTCTTTATCGGTATGGGTTATGAGGTTGCTGAAGGTCCTGAACTTGAAAGTGATCATTATAACTTTGAAATGATGAATCTTGATAAAGATCATCCAGCCCGTGCGATGCAAGACTCATTCTATGTGGATGAAAATAGACTTCTTCGTACCCATACATCACCTGTTCAAGCACGCGCCATGCTTTCAAAGAAGGGTGAACCTTTACGTATCATTTGTCCAGGTAAAGTTTATCGTCGTGATGACGACGATCCCACCCATAGCCATCAATTCATGCAAATTGAAGGTTTAGTGATTGATGAAAAGATTACATTTGCTCATCTCAAAGGAGCACTTCTGACGATGGCAAGACATCTTTTTGGAGCTGATCGTGTGATTCGCTTGCGTCCATCATACTTCCCATTTACTGAACCATCTGTTGAAGTGGATGTCAGTTATGTTAAAAAAGATGGCAGCATCGGTTGGATTGAAATTTTAGGCGCTGGTCGTGTCCATCCCAACGTTCTCAAAATGGGTGGATACAATCCTGAAAAAGTATCCGGATTTGCCTTTGGAATCGGTGTTGAGCGTATCGCTATTTTGAAATATGCCATCGATGATATCCGTCATTTTTATACCAATGATTTACGCTTTTTAAAGCAATTTAAGGGGGTCAACCGATGAAAATCCTCGAATCTATGCTCAAAAAATGGGTCAATGTCCCATCCAATATCCTTGAGCTCACCAATCAAAAAATTATCGAAGTTGAATCATTTCAACAGGTGAATACATCAACCAATCTTGTGATTGGGCATGTTTTAACCTGTGAAGATCATCCCAATTCGGATCACCTGCATGTAACAACCGTTAATCTCGGTGATCGCATCGAACAAATCGTATGTGGTGCATCCAACGTTGCACAAGGGCAATATGTCATCGTTGCCCAAGTAGGTGCAGTTCTACCCGGTAACTTTCAGATTAAAGCATCCAAAATACGGGGTGTTGAATCCAATGGTATGATTTGTTCACTCCGTGAACTCGGCTTTGAAGATAGCGTCATTCCTGAAGCCTTTAAGGATGGCATTTACTATTTCGATCAACCTCAAGAAATCGGTAAACCTGCCCTTGAAGTCATCCATCAAGAAGGATGGGTCATGGAGTTAAAATTGACACCAAACCGTGGTGATTTGTTATCGCATCTTGGATTTGCCTATGATCTTGGATCGATGACTAATCAAGAAGTCCATATTCCATCTTTTAAGATTAAGGAAACATCAACAAAGAATCCATTAAGTGTGAAGATTGAAACCAAGGGATGCGGACGATATTATGCACGTTATGTCGAAGAAGTCGTCATCAAAGAATCACCATGGTGGTTAAAAAGTGCACTGATTGCATCCGATATTCATCCGATTAATAATGTGGTTGATATCAGCAACTATGTCCTCATTGAATATGGTACGCCACTTCACATGTTTGATGCTAAGAAATTTGGAAGTGATCACATTCTTGTCCGTGATGCAAAAAAAGGTGAAGAAGTCGTCTCACTTGATGATGAAAAACGCATCTTAGAACATGATGATGTTGTGATCACCAATGGTAAGGAAGTTGTTGCTATCGGTGGTGTGATGGGTTTACAAAACACAATGATTGATGAACATACGACATCGGTGATCATTGAAGCCGCTTATTTTGAACCGAAACGCATTCAAAAAACAAGTAAACGATTAAACCTTAGAAGCGATTCATCACTTCGTTTTGAACGCGGAATTGATGAAAACCGAGTACGTTTAGGTCTTGAACGTGCAACAGCTCTCTTGGTTGAGCTCGCTGATGCGAAAGTCTATCAGGGCGTGAGTGAATGTATCCATACAACACATGATAACCCTATTGTTGAAGTTGAGCACGGATATTTTCAAGAAGCTTTGGGCACTGTCATTTCTGAGAAAGAACTGATGAGTTATTTCAAAGCTTATCATTACACGGTAGAAAAAACAGAGACCACCTATCGACTACAAGCTCCATTATGGCGTCAAGATTTACAGATCAGTGCTGATTTCTTAGAAGAAATCGCACGCATTCATGGTCTCGATAAGATTCCAATGACCGCAATTGATAAACCAACACCCGGTAAATTAACATTTAAACAGAAGAGACTCCGTCAATTAAGACATCATCTCTCCAATTTAGGGCTTTATGAAGTCATCACATATTCTCTTTTAGAACCTTCTGAAGTCCATCGTTATCATGTGATGGGAGACCCCGTCAGCGTCTTATTACCCCTTTCTGAAGATAAGAAGACACTTCGCCAATCACTCATTCATGGATTACTTGAAACAATTCGTTTCAATCAATCGCGTCAATCGAATAATGTCTCGATCTTTGAAATGGGAAACTGTTTTGCTGAAGGAGAAGAACGATTCCATTTAGGCATCGCGATGAGTGGTGCTTGGCATACCAATCCATGGAAAAAAGAACAGATTAAACCTGATTTCTATGTGTTAAAAGGTCTATTATCCTCAATCTTTGAACCCCTTGATATCACATTAGACTATCAAGCGACCGATCGTACAGCAAGCTATCATCCCTATAAACAAGCTGATATCCTCTACAACAATCATGTCATTGGACAACTTGCAGAACTTCATCCCAATGAAGAAAAACGTCTTGGTATTGATCATACAACAATCTTAGAAATCGATCTCACTGAACTTCTTCAAGAAGGATCTCCCCTTAAGTATCAAGCCATCAGTAAGTTTCCTAATGTCACACGCGATTTAGCAATTGTTGTCGATGAAAAGGTCACTGCAGGTGAACTATTAAAGATGATTGAACAAACCGCGAAAAAGATTTTAGTTTCTGTGGATGTCTTCGATGTTTTCCAAGGTTCATCGATTGAAAAAGGAAAGAAATCGATCGCATTCTCACTCGTTTTTAACGACAAAGACAAAACATTAAGTGCAGACGATGTGGATCAAGTCATGAAAAAGATCACCCATCGACTTGCATTTAGCTATCAAGCGACAATTCGCAGTTAAAACCTGATTCGTCAGGTTTTTTCGTTGGTAAAGGCTCATTTTCGTGTATAATAAATGACAGGTGATAAGATGTTAATCTATAATCTGACGCATGAAGCGTTGGTTGAATTTCTCCTTGAAAAAGGACATAAAAAATATCGTGCTGATCAAATTTGGTCATGGCTCTATAAACAAAAGGTTCAGTCATTTGATGAAATGACCAATTTACCTGATGATCTCGTTGCACTCTTAAAAGAAAACTTTACGATTCAAGCACTTGAACTCGTTTTAAAGCATATCAGTGCGGATGGAACCGTTAAAGCACTCTATAGTTTAGTCGATGGTCATTTGATTGAATCCGTCCTCATGAAACATCATTATGGTAATTCGATTTGTGTGACCACACAAGTCGGATGTAATATTGGATGTTCCTTTTGTGCATCGGGATTATTAAAGAAGAAACGCGATCTCAATGCAGGTGAAATCATTGCGCAAATCATTGAAACTGAACGGATCCTCAAGGAACGTATTTCATATGTGGTGGTGATGGGGATTGGTGAACCGTTTGATAACTATGAGAACCTACTTAAATTTCTCTCAACGATCAATCATCCGAAAGGTCTTGCTATCGGCGCAAGACATATTACGGTATCAACCTCGGGTATTGTTCCTAAGATTAGAGAATATGCACATATGGGCTTACAGGTGAATCTTGCCATCAGTTTACATGCACCCAATAATGAGATACGCTCCAAACTGATGAAGATCAACCAAGCTTATCTGGTTGAAGAAGTGATTGGTGCGATCAAATACTATCTCTCCGTTGCAAAACGACGTGTGACCATTGAATACATCTTGATTGATGGTCTGAATGATTCAGCTGAAACAGCACTTGAACTCGTTAAAGTCTTACGTGGATTAAATGTTTACGTGAACTTAATTCCTTATAATGAAGTTTTAGAATCCGGATATAAACGCAGTAAAACAGAAACCATGGAAGCTTTCTATGATATCTTAATGAAAAATAAAATCCAAGTTACCTTGCGTAAAGAACAAGGTCATGATATCAATGCAGCATGCGGTCAGTTGAGAAGCCAGCATTTGACCTAGGAGGTTCATTTGAAAAGAGGATTTATCAAAAAAATGATTTCTAATCAATATACCATTATTGATTGGGAAACCAAACAAGAAGTCATGGCTCATGCAAGTGGGAAATTGCGCTACATGAAACTCGATGAAAAATCGGTTTTCAATAAGCAATTGACCAAAAAAACAAAAAAAGACGTCAAAATCATCCAAATCAGTCCTAAAGTGGGTGATCATGTTCTTTATGATGATGAAGAAGATACCACGATCATCCGTGAGATTGAACCCAGATTCAATGATTTGACACGTCCTGATGTTGCCAATGTCGATCAAGTGATTCTCGTTTTTTCTGCCATTCGCCCCGATTTTAGTTTCAACTTACTCGATAAATTTCTCGTGATGATGCAACAGGAACGTCTTGTTCCCATTTTAGTCATCTCAAAAATCGATTTAATCGATGAAGAGATACTGAATGATCTTCGTGAAAAATTGAATTATTATCAACATCTAGGTTATGATGTCTACTATGTGAATAGTAAGCAGCGTATTGGTATAGATGTTCTCACCCATGTCTTTAAAGATAAGATCAGTGTTTTAGCGGGACAAACAGGGGTCGGTAAATCCACATTACTCAATGCACTCATGCCAGAATTAGAGTTAAAAACTCAAGAAATCTCTGAAGCTTTAGGCAGAGGAAAACATACAACTCGTCACACTGAACTCTATGAAATCCATGATGGATACATCGTGGATACTCCAGGGTTTTCGAAGATTGAATTATCACTTTTCTTCCCAGAAGACCTTAAGCAGTATTATCCTGATTTTGAACAGTTATCATCATCATGTAAGTTTAAAACGAAATGCTTACATATCAATGAACCCTCATGTGCGGTTAAACAAGCTTATGTCAATCAAGAAATGCTAGCATCCCGTTATGAAAACTATCTCAGCTTTATTGAAGAAATCAAACAACAAAAAGATAAATATTAGGAGGTAAATCACATGAAAGTTGCGCCTTCTGTTTTAACAGCCAATTTCACATCACTAAAAGATGAACTAAAGTCCGTGAGTCAAGCAGACTATATTCATCTTGACATCATGGATGGTCATTTTGTTCCCAATTTATCCTTTGGACCAGCCATCGCAAAAAGCATCGAAGAACAGACCCATCTTCCACTTGATGTGCATCTGATGGTCACTGATCCTCTTCAATGGGTTCCCAAATTTGTCTTTCCACAAACAAAGTTCATCACGATTCATATTGAATCGAATCATGTGCAAGAAGCTGTTTTAGCGATTCAAAAAGAAAAAGTGGGTGTCGGGATCGCATTGAAGCCAAAGACTCCTGTACGAACGATTATCCCTTATTTGCATGATGTTCAACTGATTTTAGTCATGACGGTTGAACCCGGTTTTGGAGGGCAATCCTTCATGATAGACATGATGGATAAGGTGAGAGAACTTGTGAAAATAAGAAAAGAAAACGGACTCCATTTCGCCATTGAAATTGATGGTGGAGTCAATGATGAAACCATTCACGATGCAAAAGAAGCGGGTGTTGATATCGTGGTTGCTGGATCGTATTTATTCAATCTTGAAGATCGAGCAAAAGGTATTGAGGGATTGCGATGAGAGCGATTATCGTCACTTATCCCACACCAAAAGATATCAGAAAGATCTTCCCGCTTAAAGAAAGTGATGTCATCATTGCTGTTGATCAAGCCGTACTTGCTTTATATAAACAGCGGATCAAAATCGACCTTGCTGTCGGTGATTTTGACTCCTTAACTAATCAGGGCATGCTGATCAATCTTCATGTCATTAGACTGAATCCCGTTAAAGATGTTACCGACACACACCAAGCCCTTGTTGAAGCAAAAAAAATGAACCCTGATGAGCTCATTATGATCGGTGGATTAGGTGGAGAACGGATCGAACATTTTGTTGCTCACACACTCTTTTTTGATGAGTTTCCTGAACTTCAAATCGTTGATGAATATTCAACAATCAAGCTCCTTCAAGAAGGACTCCATGACGTTCATTCCAAAGGGTATGTCAGCTTATTTGCATATCCCAAAGCTAAACTATCGTTGATCGGATTTAAGTATCCTTTATCAACCTATCTTCTCATGACATATGATCCATTATGCATCTCCAATGAAGTTGTTGAAGACCACGGAATCATCCATGTTCATGAAGGTCGTATACTCATGATCGAGTCATTAAAAAGCTAAATAAAAAAATAAAAGGCATTTGCCTTTTTATTTTTTAAACGCGTTCTAAGTTGTTCTTTTTAAGTGCACGAGCGGAAACCTTCACTTTGATAATTTTTCCGTCTTCGTCCTTAATGCGGATGGTTTGTAGATTGCTCTTCCATACGCGACGCGTCGCGTTTAATGCGTGACTGCGCTTGTTACCAAAGACAGTCTTTTTACCTGTTACGTAGCATTCAGCCATATTCTCACTCCTAACTGCACAACCTAATTTAACATAAAAAATTAAAAATTGCAACCACCAAACGCATTATCATCACGGAAAAAATCATAAAATGAAAAATGACTTTCATTCTTGCATGATCCGTTTCTGAAATGCTTCGAAAGATTGAACTATTTCGAAGAAATATGATATAATACAGTTGGCGATTTATGGATGAAATAATGCTTGTAATTTCAAACTATAAATGCTATACTAAAAAAGTATCAATTTGAAGTACATCCAATCAGTCATTTATTCCATTTAAATATACATGCATTTTTTCGTAAATATAGAGGGAGGTTCAGTATGGCGAATCAAACAGTCAGTGGAACTCTATTTAAGAAAATGGTAACAAACGGCGCAGTTAACCTTAAAAACAATCACAAAGAAATTGACCATCTCAACGTTTTCCCAGTCCCCGATGGAGATACTGGAACAAACATGCAAATGACGATGATGGCAGGCATTAAAGAAGTTAATAATTTAGATTCTCAATCAATCGTTGATATTTCAAAAATTCTATCGCGTGGTTTACTCATGGGAGCTCGAGGCAACTCAGGTGTGATCTTGTCCCAATTTTTCCGCGGTGTTTATTCAGAAATCGCCAAGATTGATAATGGCTCTGCAACCATCCAAGAGTTTATTCAAGCACTTGTCGGTGGTTATCAGATGGCCTATCGTGCTGTGATGGATCCTGTTGAAGGAACAATCCTCACCGTGGTTAGAGAATCAGCTGAAAAGGTTGTCCGTGAATCCAATAACTTACATAGCGTTGAAGAAGTCTTAAAGATGTATTTAGATCAAGCAAAAGAAACACTCATCAAAACCCCTGATTTATTACCTGTCTTAAAAGAAGCAGGTGTTGTTGACTCAGGTGGTGCTGGTTTTATCAAGATTATTGAAGGTTGGGTCATGGCCCTGGAAGGTCATATGTTGAACGAAGCAGAAATTCATCATCAACCGCAACAAAAAGAACATTATCATGGTGCTGAAAATCTTGGCGTTGTTGATATTAAGTATGGCTATTGTACAGAATTTATTGTGAAGCTTCATAAACCTGAAAAGTTTAATGAAAACTTCATGAAGGATCCACTTTCACAAATGGGTGATTCCTTAGTGGTTGTCACCGATGATGATCTTCTCAAGATTCACGTACATACCAATCAACCTGGTGTTGCGTTAACATTAGCTCAAAAATATGGTGATCTCCAAACCATTAAGATTGAAAACATGCGCATTCAAAACGAAACCATCCTTGGTGATAACGTTCATGAGCATAAAGCACCTGCACCTGAAGTGAAGAAAGCTCCTAAAAAGAAAACGAAGTATGGATTAATCGCTGTAGCATCCGGTCAAGGTATTCATGATGCCTTTAAGGAACTCGGTGTTGATTTAATTATTGATGGCGGTCAAACGATGAACCCATCGACAGAAGCATTTGTTAAAGCTGTTGAAGAGCTCAACTGTGAACACGTCATTATCTTACCCAATAATAAGAATATTATTTTATCCGCTGAACAAACGTTAGATCTCTTACCGAATCGTTCGATTCGTGTCCTGAAGACCAAGAGTATCGCACAAGGTTATTCATCACTGATGGCATTTGATCCCACCCAAGAAGTGGATGACAATGTTGAACAGATGATGGAAATCGTATCTAACATGCGTTCAGGTGAAGTGACCTATGCAGTGAGAGATACCGAATTAAACGGTGTACAAATCAAAAATGGTGACTTCATTGGTATCACGCGCGGCGAAATCAAAGTATCCACACCATCTCGCTTAGACACAACTCAAAAGCTTTTAGATGATATGGTGGATGAAAATAGAGAAATCATTACGATTTTCTATGGAAATGACGCTGACGAAGATGAACTCGATCAAGTGGTTGCTCATGCGAAGAAGCTTAATCCCGACATTGAAGTCGATGTGATCGAGGGCAAGCAAGATATTTATACCTATATCATTGCTGTTGAATAAGGATAAAAAAGGTGTTCGCACCTTTTTTAATGGCGGACGTGGTGGAATGGTAGACACGCATGTTTGAGGGGCATGTGACAGTTAATGTCGTGTGAGTTCAAATCTCATCGTCCGCACCATCTAACTAGAATAGGTCTGATACACTAATCAGGCCTTTTTTTGTGCTTAAATTTAGCCTAAACATCGAAAAAATGCCAATTATTAATCGATTTTCACGCTTTTTAGCACAGTCGTGTCAATTTAGGGAAGCTGAAACTAACAAGCAATTTTCAGTAGCAACATCAGTTTCTACACGATATGAGTGAGGGGTGCTAAAATTTCTACACGATGTGAAGAGGGGGTGCTAAAAATTTTACACGATTTGGGTGGGGGTGCTAAAATTTTACACGATTACCAAAATATTACCGATTGTATATGATAGCAGATATCTATGAGCATTAAATCAAATTTCTATTAGTGAAATAATATCTAAAGTATTACTTTATAAGTTCCTATTGATACTAGGAGTCAAATCATCAATCTTTTAGTGAATATAACTTTCGATTATTACATTTAAAAGTCAATGATTAAATGGTATAATTATATAAGATTAATCGATTATAAAAAGAGTGTAGCCTAAGTTTCATAAAAAACATTATGAAAATAACTCTTATGTCGAATGGAGTGAGATAATGCCTACGTTAGAATGGATTGGAAAAGAGAAAGTAATCAATCATCATCAAGAAATTCCGTATAGAATTTTGAATGAAGAGTACACATTTAATAGTAATAGTAGTGAGAACATGGTCATTCATGGAGATAATCTAGAAGCTTTAAAATCTTTATTGCCACAATACGAAGGTAGAATTGATTTTATATATATTGATCCCCCTTATAATACTGGTAAGGAGAAATGGATTTATAACGATAATGTAAATGACCCAAGAATACTTAAATGGCTAGGTGAGGTTGTGGGTGCTGATGCCGAAGATTTGTCAAGACATGATAAATGGCTATGTATGATGTATCCTCGATTAAAACTACTTCAGAAGTTGCTGTCTCAAAGGGGATATATTTTTATAAGCCTCGATGATAACGAAATAGCAAATTTGCTACTCATAATGAATGAAATTTTTGGATCCAATAATTTCGTTGGAATTTATCATTGGGAAAAAACATCTACAGCTCCTGCCTTATCAAAAAAAATAAGAAGAAAAGTTGAATATGTCATATGCTATGCGAAAAATTTAGATACAAGCCACCAATTTTCTCAAGGTTTTATTGATGGTGGAGATGCACCATTACTGAACTCGGGCAACCCAAGAAAAGTGGTAGTATTTCCAATAAAATCAGTTCAGTTCAAAATACCAGATGGTGTATATAATTCTGTTAAAGGAAATAAAGTAAAGCTAATTGAACCCGTTGAAGTGAAAAATGGCGTAAACTTTACACCTTTAGTCTTAGAAGGTGAGTTCAAGTGGATTCAAAGCACCATTGAGAGCGAAATTAGTGAAGGAACTTATTTTTTAATTAAGTCAAAAGCATTTTCTATAAGATATCAAAGAGTAGGGGAAAAACAGTTAAAGATTCCGCAAAACTTGATTGATAGTTCTATAGGTGTTGGAACAAATGAAGATGCTAAGAAAGAATTAAAGAGATATGGGATAACTAATTTTGACTATCCAAAACCTACATCATTGATTGAATTTTTGATTAGAATGGTTAATTTAGGTAACGATATAACAGTTTTAGACTCATTTGCTGGATCTGGTACTACTGCTCATTCAGTCATGAACCTAAATAAAGACAATGGAAATAGAAAGTTCATTTTAATAGAATTGATGGATTATGCTAAAACTATAACAGCTGAAAGATTGAAAAAAGCAATTGAGATGAATGATGTTCCACCGGATTCAAGTTTTACTTTTTATGAACTTGGAGATCCAATGTTCAAAGCAGATGGTAATCTAAATGAATCAATTCATGAAGATAAAATAAGAGAGTACATTTTCTTTATGGAAACAAAACAACGTATTGATAGCAAAACAGATAATAAGTATTTTCTAGGTACAAAGGATTTGACAGATTATTATTTTTTCTATGAGAAGGATAAAGTCACGAACTTGAATTACGATTTTTTATCAAAGTTAGTTAAAAAGAATGAAGTTTATATTATTTATGCCGATAAATGCACTATCGGTTACAAAGAGCTTGATAAATATGGTATTGTTTTCAAAAAAATACCACGTGACATATCTAGGTTATAGGAGGGATTCTCATGGAGTTAAAAAATTATCAAAAGAAAGTTTTACGAGATATTAGTGAATATCTATATCAATATAAACTAACAAATAGTGCAAAGGAAGCGTATGAAAATTTGTGGTTAAGTAAAGGTGTTAATGTTGGATTTGGTGGGATACAAAAATTCGTTGATGAACTTGACGGCTCTCCCCAAATTTGTATAAAAGTACCAACAGGTGGTGGGAAAACTTTTATCGCAAGTTCAGCAATTAGAACCATTTTTGATTTTTTACCTGCAAATAAGAAAGTTGTATTATGGTTGGTTCCTTCTGAGACCATTTTGTCTCAAACACTTACAAATCTAAAAAATGCAAATCATCCATATAGACAAAAATTAAATAGTGATTTTTCATCTAGAATTGAGATTTATTCAAAATCTGAAGCATTAAATGGACAAAATTTTAATGTAACCACTGTAAACGAGCAGCTCAGTATTTTTGTCATGAGTTTTGATTCTTTTCGAATTCGTAATAAAGAAGGAAGAAAAGTATATCAGGAAAACAGCAATTTATCTAGTTTTACGAAAGACTATAAGTCAAATGAACCTACAGTAGATGGTGCAGATATAACATCATTGATCCAGGTCTTTAATCACCTTAATCCAGTAATAATTGTTGACGAGAGCCATAATGCTACTAGTGATTTAAGTATGATAATGTTAAAAGATCTTAATCCCTCTATTGTTTTGGATTTGACTGCAACACCAAGAAAAAATAGCAATGTTATAAGTTTTGTCGATGCTATGCAACTCAAGAAAGAAAAAATGGTAAAACTGCCTGTAATTGTATATAATAGACCATCTCAAAAACAGGTAATTATTGATGCTCTAGACTTGAGATCAAAGATTGATAAGATTGCACAAGAAAACAAATCAACTACCGGAATATACATACGTCCCATTATCTTATTTCAAGCACAACCAAAGAATGATGAAGACAATACCACATTTGAGGTCTTAAAACAAAAATTAACTAGTATTGGTATTCCAGAAGAGGAAATAGCAATTAAAACGGCAAATATTAATGAGTTAAAGAATGTTGATCTGCTTAGCGATAGCTGTAAAATCAAATACATTATTACTGTTAATGCATTAAAAGAAGGTTGGGACTGCCCATTTGCTTATATACTTGCATCATTGGCTAATAAAACGTCATCTGTTGATGTTGAACAGATTGTTGGAAGAATATTAAGACAGCCATATGTAAGAAATTACGATAATAACCTTTTAAACATGTCATATGTTATTACCTCATCAAATGATTTCAATTCTACTTTAGCAAAGGTTTTGTCTGGACTGAATTCGGCAGGTTTTTCAGATAAAGATTATCGTGCTTTTGATATACAAGAAGATGAGAAGGAAGCTCAAAAACAAGTGGCTGTATATAGTCAAGCAACCACGACAGATGAAGATACTAATGACTTTGAGTTTAATGTTGAAGATGTGAAAACTGAGCTAATAAACCAAGAAAAGAATCAAACGGAAAATTCTAGTTTAAACGATATGCTGAATCAAGCAAATGTTTTACACAATAATTATAGCAGTCAAGCTGAAGAAACTGATTTTGGCGGGATTTTTGGGGCAGAAAAAGATTTGATTAATGTTGCTGAGGTTAACTACGAATATAGAAGCCTTCTTGATGAAATCCAAATACCTCAATTTTTTACTAGTGTTTCCCCTAACATCTTTAGTGAAACCGAAGCACTAGTAACTAAAGAAATTTTACTTGACGAGTTTTCATTACAAGATAAACCAATCCCGACCAATCTATCAGAAACCACTGATGAAGTTGTTAAAATTGATATCGAAGAATCTCAGGGTCACGAGTCTAGAGTAAGAACCTCGCAAATGAGTGGTAGAGAACTAGCACACTTCAAAGCTTATTTGTCTCAAGTTCCTGACGAGAGATTAAGGAGCACTTTAGTCGATACTATTTATAAGCAATTAGAGGGGATTAACAGCTTAACTGCAACAGAGTTAAAAATGTATATTAAAAGAATTGTTGATTCCTTAAAGCAAGATGAACTTCTCGCTGTAAGAGATAATGTGTTTTCAGTTTCTTACAAAATAAAACTTTTTATTGAATATTTAAAAGAAGAACATGCATATGCAATTTTTAAGAAAAATATTGAAAAAGGAAGCATAGTAG
>Ga0209066_10000118_pt1 | contig 115458 bp, 81 predicted proteins | sample All_14_2_FD_187198 | JGI IMG/M metagenome (GOLD analysis project Ga0209066, IMG submission 187198) | Freshwater microbial communities in response to fracking from Pennsylvania, USA - Allegheny Zone_MetaG_DW_15 (SPAdes) (version 2) ...
GGTCACGCTGCACGTGGCCAGGTTCTCCGCCGTCGCGAAGCGCGAGATGGATCCGGAGCGGCCCCAGGGGTTCACCCGCTGGCTGCCGTTCGCGATGCTGCTCGCCGGCCTGCCGGCGCTGCTGGTGGTGCTGTCCGCCTTGAAGCGCCTCGACTCGTTCCTGCCCACGGTCTACGTGTTTCTGATGGTCATGACGCTCATGCGCGCCTGGCTGCTGGGCGGGCTGATGTACCGGTTGCAGCCGGTGCCCGCCACGGTGGGCGGCCACATCCGCAACGTGCTCATGCTCCAGGCCTGCCTGTGCGTGGCGGCGGGCCGACCGGGGCTCCTGCCCGCGCTGTTTTTCGTGCTGCTGTCCTTCGTGTTCGCCCGCTTGTGCGCCTCGTTCTACAGCAGCTGAGCGCGCGCGCGGCGCGACCCGAAAATAATTTCAGAGCGAGGTTGACATTTGGTCAGCGGGATGGTTAAATACGCACGTTTTTTCGCCTGACAAAGGCCCGTGGGGGTATAGCTCAGTTGGTAGAGCGCTTGAATGGCATTCAAGAGGTCAGGGGTTCGACTCCCCTTACCTCCACCACTTTAAAAACAACGCGAGAGCCGCAGAAACATTGAGTGTTCTGCGGTTTTTTGTTTTCCAGAGGCGTGCATCATGTCGGCGTCGACGCCAGTGGCGACGCGCCCGCCAACACCTCCGGCCTCATCGTCATCGACACCGTATCCGACACCACCGCCGAAAAGGCCACTGAAGCCGCCACCACCTCAGCCTGCTCGGTCGGCTCGTGACGGCTCCGACCACATCGTTAGCGGATTAAGATTACGATTACGATTACGAAAAAGTCATCCCCCTCAGAACTGCCATGCGCCGCGCATGAGACACAGGAATTGCGCTGATTGACAGCACCGCCGCAGAGTATTAGAGTTCCGACAAACTTGTAGGTTGGAGGTGCGATTGTGGAGAGTGTTTGTGAAACGGCTGACGCGACGGAATGTTGTGGCAAAGCCGTGGCTCGTGTTCCGGAGTCAAGGAAGGCCGCGGAGCTGGCGGCGGACAACCCGGTCATCCGCGAGATCTCGCTCAAAACAGGAACGCCCGTCGGCTCCCTGCTGGCCAACCTTTTGAAATGCGCGGGCCGGACCTAGAAGACGGTCGTGACCGTCAGAACGAGAAAGGCGGCATCCTCTATTGACAGGGAGACGCACAGGAGACGCGATGGACAGCGACTTCGTCGATTTCGGCACTTACTCTCCGTCTGAAGCGCGGCACCTCTTGGACGCGTTCGTGATGCACGGCATCCGCTTCGATCTTGCCGTGGCCAACAAGCTGCCGCCCCCGAGCCGGTACGGGCGATTCGGCGTCGACGCGGGCGTCTCGGTCGCCATACACCGCGACGACGCCGAGGCCGCCGCGCGGCTGAGGGCCGACGTTTTCAAAGTCCAGGTGTGACAGCCCCTCTCTTCATCGCGGCAAGCGCGCCCGCGAGGGGCGCAGGCACGTTTCTTTTGAGAGGTCAGACGTTGCGCGGACAAGCAGACGCTTGCCCCTCGGCATCGAAATCTGGGTGCGCACGGGAAGGACGAGCTGCTCGTCCTACGGAGCCTTGGCGAAGTAGGATCTGCTCGTCCTCTCTGCAAACAAACCGTGAGTGCCCTCCAACGCCCCCTTCCCAAAAACGCGGTTCTCTCCTCTTTCCGCGTATGATATAGTTTGCAACGGCGGCAACGGCGGACGGCGGCTCACCGCACACGTTCAGGTGCAGAGGACGCACCCCAGCGGTTTTCTCCGCCGCAGCCCTGTTGCCGATGCGCCGCTTTATACGGAGAACCCATGGACGCCGTTTTCATCGCCTGGTCATCGGCCGACCTGTCCGAGTCGATCGGATACGGGACGGTCATCCACCTCACGCTCTCGCTGATCATTTTTCTCCACATCCTCAGCAAGCCGCGCGACGCGCGGACCTCGATGCTGTGGATCTTCTTCACGACCGCCTTCCCCGTCATCGGCCCCTGCGCCTATGTGCTCTTCGGCATCAACACGGTGCCCAGCAAGGGCTGGCAGAAGCAGTACTCGGACAGCAGCTTCCAGAACCGGCAGCGGCAAAAGGCCGGCGACGCGCTGCCGCTCGCCGAGATGTACGCCCAGCGCAGCGCGCTGCGGGTCGCCCCGGCCAACCCGGCCCTGACGCCCCTCAACCGGATCCTCGACCACCTGTCCGCGAACCACCCGCTCCTCGACGGCAACGACGTCCAGCTCCTGGAGCCGGCCGGCGTGGCCTTGGAAGAGATGTTCCTCGCCATCCGCAACGCGCGCCACCACATCAACCTGTCCACGTACATCTTCAACGACGACCCGGTCGGCCAGCGGCTCATGGACCTGCTGGTCGCGCGCGCCACCGCCGGCGTGCAGGTGCGCGTGCTCTACGACGCGTTCGGCTCAGCCGGAGCCAACCTGAGGCTGTTCTTCTGGCGCCGGCGCCACGTCCCCAACCTCAGGCTGATCGGCTTCTCGCAGGCCAACGTGCTCAAGCGCAAATTCCAGCTCAACCTCAGGAACCACCGCAAGATCCTCGTCGTCGACGGCACGCTCGCCTTCACCGGCGGCGTGAACTTCCACGACGTTTACCTGCCGCACGACGGCGGCCCGGGGATCATCGACTACCACTTCCGCATCCGCGGCCCCTCGGTCCTGGAGCTCCAGTACACGTTCCTTCGCGACTGGTACTACATGACGGACGACCCCGCGGACCAGCTGCTCTCCAAGACCTTCTTCCCGATTCCCGAGCGCCTGGGCGACATCGCGGTGCGCCTGCAGAACAGCGGCCCGACGCGCGACGAGACCGGCGCGGCCCTCGACACCTTTTTCGCGGCCATCAACCTGGCTCGCAAGCAGCTGCTGATCGTCACCCCCTATTTCGTGCCGTCCGAATCCCTGCTCCTCGCGCTGCGCCAGGCCGCCTACCGCGGGGTGGACGTCAAAGTGCTGGTGCCCTCGGCCAACAACCACCCCACGCTGCAGCTCGCCTCGCAGGCGCTTTACCGCACCCTGCTCATCTCCGGCATCCGCATCTTCGAGCGCGAGCCGCCGTTCATCCACGCGAAGGCCACCATCATCGACGACAGCGCCGCCATCATCGGCAGCGCCAACTTCGACCCGCGCAGCCTGTTCCTGAACTACGAGACCAACCTGGTCATCTTCGACGCGGACTTCGCGTCGCGCCTCAAAGCGGCCGTGCTCAGCGATTTCTCCCACTCGCGCGAGATCCTCTACGCCGAGTGGCGCCGCAGGCCGCGGCACCGCCAGCTCGCCGAAAACTTCTTCAACCTGTTCCACCCCATCGCCTAGGCCGCGATTTCCGGCTCGAACAACGCGGCCCGATCCTGTATTTTATCCCTGTTACACGTTCATCCCTTACGGAGTCACCCGATGCGACACATGACCTTTTCCGCGGCGTTTCTCGGAGCCATCCTGATGCTCGGCCTGTGCGGCTGCGGCAAGAACTCTCCCAACAACGTGCTGGCGCCGTCGGACCGCGCCCAAGACCCCCAGCCCGAACACGTCGTCGCCATGGTCAACGGCACGCCCCTCACCTGGGCCGAGATGGACAAGCGGGCCATGGGCTTCCTGAAAGACGATGTCGAATCGAACCATCTGATCATCCCCTCGAACCGCCTCGAAGAGGCCAAGGAGCACTTCCGCCGCAAATCGGTCAACGCGTTTGTGTTCAAGACCGTCATGATGGAGGAGGCCTCGAAGCAGGGCCTCAAGCTGACGGACGCGGACCGACGGGAAGGCCTCAAGGCGCTCGCCGTCACGCTCAAGACGCGCAATTGGACGACCAACGATTTCTTCCTCAAGGGCCCCATGAACGAGGCCACCATGCGCCGCGAGTTCGAAGACGGGATGATCATCGACAAGCTGCTCAAAGTCAATGTGCGCAGCGCCCTCAAGGTCAGCGACGCGGAAATCGCAGCCGCCATCAAGATGCTGGACGCGACCAACAGCCAGAAGCGCGTCGTGCTCGAGGGCGTCCGCAAGCAACTGCTGGAGGGCGCGCCCTTCGAGGACGTCGCGCGCAACGTCTCCGAATGCCCGAGCGCCAAGAAAGGCGGCGACCTCGGCGAGTTCGCGCGCGGCAAGATGCTGAAGGCGTTTGACGACGTGGCCTTCGCGCAGGACGTCGGTACCATCAGCCCCGTGTTCCAGACGCGCTTCGGTTACCACGTCCTCAAGGTGACCGCCCACTCGCCGGCCAAAGCCGCCACCGGCTCAACGCCGGCCATCCCCGAAACCGTGCGCGTCTCGCACATCCTGCTCAAGAGCATCCCGGTCGACCGCAAGCGCATCTCCGACAGCATTCTGCGCACGAAGTACAACGCCGCCACGGAAGCCTACTTCCGCGAGCTGAAGGCCAAGGCCAAAATCGAGTGCCTGCTCTACAAGGACATGAAGTTCTGAGGCCCCCGCCGCGGCGCGACGCCGCGCCCGCGCGGCTCATTTATAGGTGAAGCGTTTTGCAGGGCCGGATCCCCGAGGTCTGCCTTCGTCTCAGGGCAGGCGGCGGGTTCGGAGACCCCGCCCTACCGCTTGCGGACCGGGCGGCCGGCACCCGCAAAGCCCCCTCGCGCTGGAAACACGGGCGAGCGTGTGTCCAGCCGGCGGCATTTGCGGAGAAGCCCCCCATCAAGCCTTTATGGAGGCACGGGGGTCGTGTTTCGCCAAGACAACTGGACGTTGAAGACGCTTGTGCCGCGTGCTAGAATTCTAGCCACGGCAAGACAGTTGAGGCATGATTATGCGGGCTGGGCAGCACCATCACGGCGAGGGAAATTGGGTGGCCTGACATTTTCGGTGACAACCGAGCACGCGGTCTCCAAGGCCGTCCAGCGGATGGCCGCACGCCTGCCTGAAGACAAAAGCCGCGGAGTATCCTTTCGCAAGGCGCTGCGTGTGCTTGAGGAGAAAGGATGCTGAATGTTTTATGTCAGAATACGCCCTTATGCCTGCCCTAAAAAAGAAGGAGGTTTTTTGATGGAAAAAATCCTGAAAATTGTTTTGTATATCATTATTGTTATTGGAGCATGTGGAATCGTGTTAAAAATTACTGATGAACGGAATATATTGGAACTCAATAAATCCGCAGCGGAGTTGTCGATTAGACAAAAAGTTAGAACAGCAGGGGGCGGAACTTCCGTATTAAAGGCATGTAGGCGGATTGCTGATGAGTTCATGGTGAGCGAGGAAGAGGGGGTCCGGATCCTGGAGGAGTCAGATTGGCTCAAACTTCCTGAAAATATCCGAATAATGCGTGCTTCAGCGATTTGTGTTGAAAGAGATGAGGTGATGTTGCTCTTTGAAACACCAGGCTTTCGTACGGCATTGTTAGCGTTCAAAGATGGTGCGGATCAATATGGCACATCACTCATAACAAATGGGCTTTGGTATTGGACTTTTGAGCCTTCAAGAGATACTTATGATGTATATGAGAGAAAGCTGTCGTTGCTTGAGAGGAAAAGAGAGCGGATGAACAGGGGGAGGAGCTGGCTTCGTAGTTTGACATTGGACAAACAGGATTGAACCGAGGTGAACAACGGCGTTTGAGCATGAACACAAGAACCGGGAACTAGATAAGCGCTGTTATATTCAGGAAAGACTATTAGACTCTTGAGAGTCAGGGCTTTTGACTCATTAGGCTGTGAGACTGTTTGAAAGAGAAATGACCAACGGCAAGGACCGAATTTTCATTTCGTTGCCGAAACGAAAGCAGCAGCTTCGGTTCAATCTTAACAAAATGGAATCCGAAACTGAAAAAGCGACGAAATGAGCGAATGCGGTCATCGAACACTTATGCGTAGAACGGGACTCAAAAATGTAGAAAGGCCACGGAATCAATTGTGTGGGTTCGTGGGGGGAAAGTGCGCGGCGTCTACCGTGCGACCAACGGGACGGACGGCATCGTTCTTTGCGACAACTTTCTGTATGCCGCACCCGAAGAGGGTTACCGGAAGGAGGTCGTCCTTCAATCTCCATCTCGGAGGCCCAAGTACCTTTATCTGCGCAGCCGTTCACCCGCAGTCTACTCGCGAGTGTTGCTTGAACATGACTCATGGCGGGAACCCGACACGGGAGAGAACTTTAGGATTCGCTACAAGGCGTGGGTCAACCCCTACGCAGAACGGAACCTGGAGGCGGACGAGCGCGTGACAAAAAATAACTGGCGGACCGGGGACGAACTGACGGAGGAAGCGGTGCAGGCCATCCGCTCGGGGCGGCTTCCGCCCAAGCCGGACATCGGGCGTCGGATCAGGGAGACGAACGAGAAGGTGGCGCGCGAGGAGGCCGTGAAGGAGAGGCGCCATCAGGAATGGTTGAAGGAAATGGAGAAGCTGAAGGCGTCCGAGAAGACGAAGTAGTCAGAAGTGTCGCTTGTGACTGAATGGCCTTAAATGCGTAGAGGCCGGGCCGGCCAGCTTGAGGTTTTCTTTGCGAAGGAAGGGGCGACAGCGGGCGGCCCCTGCGGATGATCGGACCGGCGTGCCAGCAGCGTCCGGCTCGTAGCGCCGGACGTACAAAACCCGATATGCGTTCGACGGCGCGCGCTTCGGAGACGGCGGGGTGGCAGCGGCATCCTGCCCATGCGCGGATGCCGGAGGACGCGATTCAGATGCCCCTTTCGGCTCGGCGGGACGCCTCGCCCTACCGCTTGCGGCTCGGGCGGCCGGCTCCGCCGCCCTCACCGAACTTCGAACGCATAGTGCCCCGAGCCGACCTTGAAAGCCATGCGGTCCCCGCCTTCGGCGAGCGGCCGCACCGGCGACACCACATTCGCGGCGTCCGGCTTGACCGGCAAATACACCTTGGCCGTGGTGTTCACGGGGACATCGACCTCCAGTTTGAAAGAGGCCCCCTCTTTCTTCCAGCTGCTGCGGATCACCCCGTAGGGCGAATCGTGTTCCGCCTTCACCCAGCCCACGCCCTCAACGGGGTCGGGACGGATCACGAAGCTCTTGAAGGCCACCGCCGCGGGATCCGCCGCAGCCGCCACGGCCGACACGGATTCCGCCAAGCGGATGCCGCCCAGATACTGGTAGAACCACGCCGACACGTCGCCGAACATGATGTGGTTGCGCGAAGACCCCTCTTCCCAGTCCTCCCAGAAGGTCGTCGCGCCGCGCCGGATCCAGCTGCCGTATGAGGGCTGCTCCTCTTTCGTCGCCATGGCGAAGGCGAGGTCGCTGCGGCCCGCCTCGCTCAGCGACCGGAAGACATATTTCGAGCCCAAGATGCCGAAGTCGGGAAACGCCTTGTTCGCCTCAACGACGCCGATCAGCTTAGCCTCGACCTTGGCGCGCTCGGCCGGCTGCACCAGCCCCTGGTGCAGCGCGCAGCTCTGAGCGGTCTGGCTGCCGATGGAGTAGACGCCGTCGCCCTTGTAGAGCGCCCGGGTGAACGCCGTCTGAATCTCCGCGGCCAAGGCCGCATATTTTTTGGAGTCCTCCGACTTGCCCAGCAGCTCGGCCGTCCGCGCCACGATCCGGGCATCCAGGAAATAATAGCCGGTCGAGGTCACCTCGACGGGCGTGCGGCTCTTCACGGGGACCCAGTCGCCCAAGCCGTGAGAAACAAGGCCGTCCTTGGCGCGCGACGTCATGTGGTCGACATAGCGGGCCATGGCCGGATACGCACGCTCCAGCACGCGCGTGTCGCCCTGGTACACGTAGAGGGTCCACGGGATGAGCACCAGCGCGCTGTCCCAAGCCGGGCCGTTCCCCCAGGTGTATCCCCAGCCGCTCGTGGGCACGATGCCCGGCAGGTTCCCGTCGGCGCGCTGCTCGTCGATCAGGTCGTTGATCCACTTCTCATACGCCGCCGTGTTCTGGAAGTTGTACATCGCCAGTTCGGCCGCAAGCTGCGCGTCTCCGGTCCAGCCGTTCTTCTCGCGGTGCGGACAGTCGGTCGGATATCCGTCCACGAAGTTGCTGCGGTACGCCCACAGGATTGCCTGCTGCATCTTGTTGACGAGGTCGTGTCCGCACACGAACGAGCCCGCGTCCCTGAAATCGGTGTGGACCACGCAGGCGGCGATCGTTTTCTCGGTCGGCGGCTTGGGCAGACCGCTGATCTCGACGTACTGGAAACCGTTGTACGTGAAGCGCGGCTCATACACCTGCCCGGCGCTCCCGTCGCAGACGAAGCGATCCGTCTGGAACCACCCCCCCGGCAACACGCGGAATGAGGCCGGATAGCGGAAGTGCGCGTCCGTCCCCTTCATGCTGAGCGTGCCGTCCTCGTTGACCTTCTCGCCGTACTTGACGGTGATCACGTCTCCGGCCTTCTGCCCCTCGACAGTAAGCCTGATCCAGCCGGCCGTGTTCTGCCCGAAATCGACCAGCCAGACGCCCGGCCTGACCTCACGCACGGCCTTGGGAGCCAGGCGCTGCGCGACCACCGCGGGCGGCAGCGCGGCGGCCGTCAGCGCGCCTGCGGGCGCCGGAACGGCTTCGGCCATGACCACGGTCTTGGACAAATCGGGAGCCCCTTTCGGCGTGGCGCCGACAACCTCGCCCTCGCGGATGCAGTCGAAGCCGACCGGGCTCGCCACCTGACGCCACGAGCCGTCCGAAACGACCGTCTCCTGGGAGCCGTCCGCGTAAACCAGTTCGAGCTGCGCGATCATGCGAGGGAAGTCGCGCCACGGCGCGTTGTCGAAGTTCCAGACGGCCACGCTGCGGACGTCGTACCAGCCGTGGCCGACGAGCACCTTAAGCGCGTTCTCCCCGCGCTGGACCGCATCCGTCAGGTCATACGTCGAGTAGAGCACACGCTTGTCGTACTTGGTCGGCGACGGGTCGAGCACCTTGTTGCCGATCCGCTGGCCGTTCAGGCTCGCCTCGTAGAAGCCCAGCCCGGTGATGTGCAGCGTCGCCGCTTTGACCGGCTTGGAGATCGCGAACCGTTTCTCGAAGGCCGGCGAGACCGTCTCGAGACGGCGCTCCAGCTTCCCCCACGGCGCACAGTCGGCCTCGCCGACGACGGCGGCCGGCTTCCACCCTGAAGCCTCAAAGCCGTCTGTCGCCACAGACCAGTCTTTGGGGGACTGTGCAGAGGCCAGCCAGCCCGCATCGGTGGTCACTGCGGTGCCGTCCGCAAACCGCAGCATCGCCAGCAAGCCGGTCGGCCCGCGCTCCTTGTTCACGACCTTCACCGCGATCAGATTCCGTCCCGGCTTAACGAATTTCGCGACATCGATGAAGCGCATCCAGCGCCACTCGTTGAAATGCCCCCACGTTTTGGCCGCCAGCTGGCCGTTGACGAACACCTCCCACTCGTCATCCGCAGTCAGCGCCAGCATCACGGGTTCGGCGCCGCGGCTCAGCGGCACGTCGAACAGCTTGCGGAAGTAACGCTTGCCGGGCGCGGCCTGGTCCAGGCTCGGCGCATCGCCGGCCCAAATCCATTTCGCCCCCGCCAGCTCGCAGTCCGGCCGCGTCGCGGCGTTCGCGCCGATCCACTTCGCGCGCCAATCCCCGGGCCTCACGACGCCCATGATCCAGCGGGACGGCTCACTCCACGCCGAAGCCGCCCCGTCATTGTCCCACGCCCGCACGCGCCAGTAGCAGCGCTGCGAGCTTTGCAGCGGCACGCCTTTGTAAACCACGTTGAGCGACTGCCCGGACGCCACGCGGCCGCTGTCCCACAGATCGCCTTCGCAACGGGCCAGCTTCTCGGGGCTCGACGCGACAAGCACCTGGTAGGCCGTCTGCACCAGGCCGCGGGCCGCGGGGTCCCTCGCCTGAAGCTTCCAGCTCAGCCGGGGCGCCGCGCAATCCAGCCCGACCGGCGCTTGCAGATACTCCACCGTCAGCACCTGCGGAGCGCGCAGATCCCCCGCCTCCCGCGACGACAGCTGCACGCACCCCAACATCGCTGCACAGGCCGCGGCCGCGACCGACATCCCGCCGTATTTCATCCCCTGTCCTCCGTAAGATTGTGAGGGCCCCACTTTACTCTTCTCGGCTCCGGCGCTCAACTTCAAAATCCTCCGCCCGCAGCGCCGCCACCACGGCGCGCGCCACGGGCAGCGACACCAGCTGCAGCAGGGCCAGAGCGATCAGCACGTAGCGCAGCGCCAGCACGCCGGAGAAGAACAGGGCGACCCCGATGAAGACGCCGCCGCCGAACAGCCTGCCGGCGTACAGCCCCATCTCGTAGCCGCACAGGTACGCGTACCCGCAGGAACCGTCGCGGCGGACGGCCCGGTCCATGACCAGCAGCTGGATCGGCGAGAAGGCCAGCTCGGCCAGCGGCTGGGAGACCAGAAAACAGACGACGAAAAACAGCACCGACCAAGGCGCGAACCAGCAGGCGTTGAGGCCGGCGCCGAACGCATAGATGACGAGCGCCACGCCGAACACCCCCAGGCGATGGCAGGGCCGCGTGTTGCGGCCGACCAGATAGACCAGCCCCGCAGCGATCAGCGCGCCCGCGCTCTGGACCGCGCCCAGGACATGTTCCCGGTCGCCCAGCATCTGCATGACCAGCATCACCGGCAGCGCCGACTGGAAGACCTGCACCACGCCTTTGAACACGGAGAGCGTGAGCAGCCCGCACCAGATCCGGTCGAACCGCAGCGCGATGCCCACCGGGGCCGGCACGCGCTCAAAGTCGCCGCGCGTGATCATCCACGTGGCGGCCAGCGCCAGCAGCAGGACGGCGCCCGCCACGATCCGGTAGGCCATGTTCGCCCCCGCGTCGGGCCCGAGCCCTGTGCCCGACCACGAGATGAAGGCACCCACCGCGGCAGGCACCACGACGCCGCTCACGCAGTAGAAGAGCCCTTCTATGGCGAAGTAATAGTTCCGGAAGACGTCGCGCGTATTCGCCAGCGACAGCAGGTTGCGGTTCGCCCAGTGGAGCCCGATCGCCACCCCCATCGTCAGGCCTGCGACCAGAATGCCGGTCAGCTCCAGCGCGGCCAGGGACGTCAACACGAACAGCACGCAGCCGCTCAGCGCCATTCCCGCCGCATACAGCGTCGCGGCGTTAAAGCGCCGCAGCAGGAGACCGTTGACATAGAACGTGACGGGCACCCCCGTGTAGGAGGCGAGCTGGAAAGCCATGACCTTCACCACGTCCTGCGAGTTGCGCATGATGAACGCGGAGACGAAAATGTTGATGACCGGCATCGCGAAAACGAAAATCGAGGAGGTGCCCAGCAGCACCCGGGCATTCCGCGGCAGCGCACGCAGCAACTCTTGCTCATGCCGAAACAGATCCCGGATCATATGCCATACGTTCATAGACACCTGGTTTTTCGCGATCAACGAGCTTACCCTGTGAACTTATCTTCATTCGCATCAAGAGTCAAGCCGGGAACAAGCGGCGAACGCCGCGCGCAGGGCGTTTCCAGGCGCCCCGCTTTTCGGCCCGCCCGGAGGCCGGGTCCGACCTGACCCTGCCTTGCGTGAAATTCAGTTGCCCAAACAGGGGCCTGATTTGTATAGTATGCACCACCTTGAAGGTTACGTTTTCGAAGGAGTGTTCGGGTATGAAGATAAGGTCTGCCATGTTTGCGGGTGCCGGTCGTTTATGTGTGTTCTTGGTCTGTTCGTCGCTGCTCGTGTCGACCGGCTGCAAGCCGTCCGCCGAGAAGCTCGCGGCGCGGGAAGCGTTGCTCAACCGCGAGATCGACGCGCTTTTCAACCAGGCGCAGGAGCTGACGGCCGCGAACCAGACGGGCGAAGCCTTGGCGCTGGTCGAAAAGGGGCTGTCCAACCCGAAATACCAGTCTCAGAAAGCGCGCTTCTTTACCCAGAAGATCGATCTCCTGCTGATGACGGGACAAGAGAAGGCGGCGCGCGACCAGACCCTCCAGGCCTGGAAGAACACGCCCGCGCTGGCCCGCACCGTTTTCGACCGCATGTTCGCCCACTACCAGCAGCGGAACAGCCAGGCCGACATCCTCTCCTGGTGTGCCGACCTGCAGGCGCTGGGAGCTGACCTGCCGCAGGACCTGCGCAGCCAGGTGCTGAACCGGCAGCTGGGCGCCGCGCTGGCCCTGAACCAAGCCGAGGCATCCAAAAGCACCATCGACACCATTCTCGCCACAGTGAAGCCGGAAGAGGCCGCAGACCTGCTGCAGAAGGGCCTCGGCTCGCTGATCGACTCCGGCAACCCGGCGTTCGCCGCCGCGCTCATCCGGCACGTGGAGGCCAACAAGCCCGCCGCCCCGCTCTTCAGCCACATGCTGGTCACCCTGTCCATGCGCTGCGTCCTCGCCGCAAAAGAGTGGGACAACGTTGCGCCGGCGTTCACGGCCTGCGTCGAGCAGCTGCCCGACGACCAGCTGCTCAAGCTGTCGCGCACCGTGTTCTCCGCGCTGCAGAAAAACGGGCGCGGCGCGCTCGCCGAGCAGTCCAGCAAACAGGTCATCTTCGCGGCGACGGCGAAGACCAATTCGGTGAATTTCGCCTCCCGCGTCTGGGTCGAATGCGGCGTGACGGCCGACCGCAAGACGTTGAACGAGCGCCTCGAAGCCCTGCTCAACGCCAACGTCTCGCCGGTCCAGGTCGGCAATCTCTTTGACCGCTACTTCTACGAAATGGTCAACGACCTCGACATCGTCCGCGGCCTGTGCAAAGTGGGCGAGCGCATCCTGGCCGTCTGCAACGACCCCGCCACCGTCAACAGCGTCAAAGTCAAGATCCTGGACGGCGCGTTCATCACCGACAATTTCGACCTGGCCGTCCAGATGCTCGAGCAGGGCATCCCCGGCAAGGACAAGGCGTGGCACGACATGTCGCTCCCGAAGGTCAAAGCGCACCGGGCCATGGCCCAGAACAAGCCGCGCGAGGCCGTCCAGTATTTCCGCGAGTTCATGAACACCTGGATCGCCTCCGACCAGAAAGAGGAGTTCGACCCCACCAGCGGCATCGCCTACAGCCGCGAATGGATTCTGGGGCGGAATGCGAACCGCATCGCCGGCATCCTCGACTCCATCCCCGACAAAGCCGAAGCCGACAAGGCCCGGGCCGAGGCCAAGGAGTACTTCAAGATCGCCCTCAAGAAGGCCGAGAACGACGCCGAGGCGATCAAGCTGCTGAAGGAAGAGACGAAAAACATGGGGCTGTGAGCCCCGTCTAGCGGCCCCATTCGGCGACCAGCGTCACGATCGCCTCGAGTGCCTCGGCTTCCGGCAGCGTCTTGACTCGCTCGCCGCGGACGAACAGCACGAAGCGGCCGTCGCCGCCGGCCACGGCAATGTCGGCGCCTTTGGCTTCGCCGGGGCCGTTCACCACGCACCCCATGACCGCGACATGGGGCCGGGGCGCGGCGGGGTGCTCGCGGTAGAACCGCTCCAGCCGCTCCTCCACCCGCGTCGCGAGGCCCGCCACGTCCACGCGCGTCCGGCCGCAGGTCGGGCAGGAGGTCACGGCCGCGCCGGGCGCCCGCAGGCCGACGCTGCGCAACAGCTCGACGCCCACACGCACCTCCTTCGCCGGCGTGTCGGTGAGCGAGACGCGGATCGTGTCGCCGATCCCGTCCAAGAGCAGCGCGCCCAAGGCCACGCAGGAGCGGACCGTCCCGGGCAGGAACGTCCCCGCCTCGGTCACGCCGAGATGCAGCGGATATTCGGTCCGCGCGGAGAGCAGGCGGTAAGCCTCGAGCGTGCGGGGCACATCCGAGGCCTTCACCGATATCTTGATCTCGCGGTAGTCCTCGGCTTCCAGCAGCGCCACATGGCGCAGCGCGCTCTCGACGAGCGCCTCGGCCGTGGCCGACCCGAATTGGGCGAGCAGCTCTTTTTCGAGCGAGCCGCCGTTCACGCCGATGCGGATCGGGACGTTGCGCGTGCGCGCCGCGGCCACCACGGCCCGCACGCGGTCCGCGCCGCCGATGTTGCCGGGATTGATGCGCAGCCCGTCGGCCCCGGCCTCCAGCGCGGCCAGCGCCAGCCGGTAGTCGAAGTGAATGTCCGCGACCAGCGGAACGCGCGAGCGGGCGCGCACCTGCCGGAACACCTCGGCCGCACGCTCGTCCGGCACGGTGAGCCGCACGATGTCGCAGCCGAGATCGGCCGCCTCGTCGATCTGGCGCAACAGCGCCGCCGCATCGTGCGGATGGGCGTTGGCCATGGTCTGCACGCTGACCGGCGCCCCGCCGCCGATGGCGACGCCGCCGAGCATGATCCGCCGCGTGGCTGTTCGGGGCCGCAGCATGTTGTCCGCCTCCCTATTTCGCAGGCGCAGGGGCGGGCGCGTTCGTCGCGGCGGCCTGGGCGGCCTCCTCGACGGCTTCCCGCTCCATGGCGCGTATCGCCTTGTTGACCTTGATCCGCTTGGAAATATCGCCATACACGAGCAGCAGCATGAGGCCGATCAGCAACACCGCGCAGGCGTTGACCAGGACCGCCACCACTTTGGGATGGGGCTTGCGGCGCGTGATCACCTCGAACAGCGCGAAAAGGATGTGTCCGCCATCCAACACCGGCAGCGGCAGCAGGTTCAGGATCGCCAGATTCACGCAGATCATGCGCAAGAACCCGATGCCTTCCATCATGTCGCCGCGCACCGTGTCGTACAGCCCCATCACGATCGCGATCGGACCGCCCACGTTCTTCGCCACGGCCTTGCGCTCGCCTTCGGACTTCGGCGTGATCAGCGACTGCAACACGCGCACCACGGACATGGAGTCCCATTTCAGCTGCATCCACGGGTCACGGTACATCATCCAGGCCCGCACCCGCTCGGCGCCATCTTTCCACCTGATGCCGATCAGCGAACGCTTTTCCGCCTCGTCATAGCGCGGCGTCACCGACACCGTCAGGTTGTCGCGCCCGCGCTTGACCAGCAGCGAGGCCGGAGCGCTGCCGTGCTTCGCGATGATCGAGGCGAAGTGGTAAGCGCCGATCACCGGCACATTGTCGACGGCGAGAATCACGTCGTTGGTCTGGATGCCGCTCTGCTCCGCCGGTGAACCGGAAACGACCTCGAACACCTGGCACCGCGCCTCCGGGTACACGCCTGACAGGACCCGCAGCCCGACCACGTTGTTGGTCTGAAACGCCAGATCCAAATCCAGGCGCTCGACGCCGCGCTGCACGCTGAAAATCGCATGTCCCGACTCGCCTGCCAGCTGGTTCTCGACCTGCAGGTCGTTCCACGTGGCCACCTTCTTGCCGTTCACCGTCAGGATGCGGTCCCCCGGCCTCAAGCCCGCTTTCCAGGCCTCGGAGGCTTCGGCCACGAAGCCGATGCGCGTGTCCACCACGCCGGTCTTCACGCCGGGCGTGAAAAAGATCACATACGCCAGAAGGACCGCCAGCACCACGTTTCCGAAGGGTCCGGCAAACGCCACCACGATGCGTTTCCAAGGCGCGATGTCCGGCAGCTCGCGCTCGGCCTCGCCGTCACCGTGATGTTCGCCCTGCACCTTCTCCATGCCCGAAGGGTCGAGCTGCGGCAGCGCCACGTAGCCGCCAAAAGGGATGCACCCGATCTTATATTCGATTCCCTTGACGGTCCGCTTCCAGAGCGAGGGGCCGAAGCCGATCGCGAAGGCGTCCACCTGCAAACCCAGCAGACGGGCGGCAAGAAAATGGCCGAACTCATGGATGAAGATCGCCAAGCTGAAGAGCAGCGCCACGCAGACGCCAGCCAGAATTGACCACAGTATGTCCATCTTTCCTCACCTATCCCCTTGGCCGCAGCGTCCGTCAGCGCGCCAAGAAATCAAACCGTCAACCGCCCCATCCGGTCACGGCGGTCACCTGCCTGCGAGCCCAGGCGTCCGCCTCGAACACCGCCTCGAAGTCCGCGCAGGGCCCCGCGCGGTGTGCGGACATGACCGCCTCGACCGTCCGCCAGATTCCGGCAAAGGGCAAGGCGCCGGCCAGAAAGGCCTGCACGGCGACTTCGTCTGCCGCGTTGAGCACGGCGGGCATCGTCCCGCCGGCCCGCGCCGCCTCCCGGACCAGGCCCAGACACGGGAAGCGCGACTCGTCAGGATCGAAAAAAGTCAGGCTTTTCTGCCGCGCCAAGTCCAATGGCGGCATCTTTACGCTCAGGCGGTCGGGCCAGGTCAGCGCGTACTGGATGGGGAAGCGCATGTCCGGGACCGACATCTGGGCCATGGCCGAGCCGTCCACAAACGTGACCAGCGAGTGCACGATGCTTTCCGGGTGCACCACCACGCCGATCTTGTCGACCGGGATGTTGAACAGCCAGCGCGCCTCCAGGACCTCGAGACCCTTGTTCATCATGGTGGCCGAGTCGACCGTCACTTTCGGCCCCATGCTCCAGCGCGGGTGGTTCAGCGCCTGCGCCGGCGTCACCCGCTCGAAATCGGTTTCGGGACGGGAGGCGAAAGGCCCCCCCGACGCGGTCAGCAGCAGGCGCTCGACGCGCGCCTCCGCACAGGCCGCAGGCGCGGCGCCCGGGCCCCGCACGCACGCCGCCTGCGACACCGTCGACTGAAGACACTGGAACAGGGCGCTGTGCTCGCTGTCCACCGGCAGGAGGTTGACGCCCGCCGCAGCGCGCCGACGCATCACCAGCTCGCCCGCCGAGACCAGCACTTCCTTCGTCGCCAGCGCCACGTCGTGACCCGCGTCCATGGCGGCCAGAACCGGGCGGAGTCCCGCGAGGCCCACCAGCGCGCACACCACGGTGTCCGCTTCCGCGCTGGCCGCCAGCGCGGCGACGCCCTCGGCTCCCGCCAGCACGGCAATGCCGTGGGGCCGCGCCAGCGCCTCGGCCTCGCGCGCCGCCGCCGGGTCCTCGACCGCGACCACGCCGACGCCGAACTCCAGCGCCTGGTCGATCACGCGGGTGACCTTCGTGCGCGTCGCGAGGCCGACGATGCGGATAGCCTCAGGCAGCGCTTCGGCCACCTTCAGCGTGCTCTCGCCGATCGACCCCGTGCTTCCGAGTATGACGACCGATTTCATGCGCACACCGTCTGCCCGACGAACCACGCCAGATAAAAGTAAAGCACCGCCGGCGAGAAGGTCAGGCTGTCGAACATGTCCAAGATGCCGCCCATCCCCGGCAGCAAGCCCCCCGAATCCTTGATGTTCGTCGCCCGCTTGAACATCGATTCAACCAGGTCGCCCAGAACACCCACCAGCGCCAAGACAAACCCCAGCGAGAGGGCGTGCACCAGGCCCAGCTCTTGCAGCGGCCCGCCGACCAGCCACGAGCAGTGCTGCGCGAGATGGATCATGGCCACACTGCCGCCCATCGACGCCAGAATGCCGCCGGCCAGGCCTTCCCAAGACTTCTTGGGCGAGATGCGCGGGAACATCTTGTGCTTGCCGACCAGCATGCCCACGGCAAACGCGCCGACATCGCTCAGCTTTACGACGACGGCCAAATATGAGGCCAAGAAAACACCCCCGCGGGCGCACGGGATCTCGAACATCTCGTCGGCGCCCCACTGGGCCAGGCGGATGAAAAAGCTCAGCATGAACGGCAGATAGAAGAACCCGAGCAGAGTGACGCCGACGTGCTCCACGGGTTTGGCGATCCGCGAATCGAACAGCACGCGCAGGAGGAGCGCGAAGACGAGGATCACCAGCACCAGACTCTCGAACTGGTGTCCCATCGGCAGCGTGCGAGCCGCATAGGGCGGATACGCGTAACAGGCGAACAGCCACGCCACGCCCATGGCCATGCCGCAGTTGCGGCTGAGCGGATGGCCGTTCTGCTTCATCATCTGGTAGAACTCGTTCTGGCAGACGCACGACATCAGCGCCAACACGCCGAACAGCATCCAGCCCGGCATGTAGCAGAGGCCGAGAAGCCAGGCCAGGCCCACGACGATCCCCGTCACGATTCTGCGTATCAACACGAATGAACCTCCCGTCCCCCGGCCGGCTTGACGCCGCCGTATCGGCGATCGCGTGTCGCATAGGCGGCCAGCGCCGCGTTGAAGGCCTCGAGCCTGAAATCGGGCCACAGCACCGGCGTCACGTAAAACTCGCTGTACGCGCACTGCCACAACAGAAAATTGCTGACCCGCAGCTCGCCGCTCGTGCGGATGATGAGGTCGGGATCAGGCACATCCGGCGCATACAGGTGCGCGGCGACCACCGACTCATCGATGGCCGAGGGCTCCAGCTTGCCTGCCTTCACCTCTTCCGCGATCAGGCGCGCCGCGCGGGCCAGCTCGCTGCGGCCGCTGTAGCTCAGCGCGATGATCAGCTGCCGTTCGAAGCCGGCCGTCTTGCGCTCCATGCGCTCCAGCTCCGTCCGCAGCTTGACGGAGAGATCCTCGCGCCGGCCGATCACGCGCAGCCGCACCTGCCGGTCCAGCAGCTCCTGCTCGTTCTTTTGGATGAACGTGCCCAGCAGCGACATCAGCCCGGAGACCTCCTCTTTCGGCCGGTTCCAGTTCTCCGTGCTGAAGGCGTAGAGCGTCAGGTAGCGGATGCCGGCGTCGCGGCAATAGTTCAACACGCACCGCACCGTCTCGGAGCCGGCCTCATGACCGGCCAGCCGCGGTCTGCCGCGCTGCTTCGCCCACCGCCCGTTGCCGTCCATGATGATGGCAACGTGTTGCGGCACTCTGTTTAGGTCGTTTTCCATCCGGTCGCAGTTCGGGCGCGGCGCCGGCGCGTCCTACAGCCCCATCCGCAGCGTGGTTTCGCGCGCAGGCCCGACCGACAGGATCCCGAGCCGCCCGCCGATGAGCGCGACGAGGCGCTCGACGTAGGCGCGCGCCTTGAACGGCAGGTCCTCGTAGCGCGTGATGTGGCTCGTCGGCGTCATCCACCCCGGCATCTCCTCGTAGACCGGCGTGCAGCGGTCCAGCACGCTCAGGTCGGCCGGGAACGTCTCGTAGCGCACGCCGTCATCGCGCAGGTAGGCCGTACAGATTCTCACCACGGGCTGCTCGTCCAGCACGTCCAGCTTGGTCATGGCCCAGAAGTCGACGCCGTTCACCATCGCCGAATAGCGCCCCACGACCGCGTCGAACCAGCCGCAGCGGCGCGGCCGCCCGGTGGTCGCGCCGAACTCGCCGCCCTTCTGCCGCAGGTGCTCGCCCGTCGCGTCGCACAGCTCGGTCGGGAACGGGCCCGCACCCACGCGCGTGGTGTAGCACTTGATCACGCCGACCACGCGGTCGACGCGCCGAGGCGAAAGGCCCGAGCCGGTGCAGGCGCCGCCCGAGGTCGGGTTCGACGACGTGACGAACGGATAGGTGCCGAAATCGATGTCCAGCATGGTGCCCTGCGCGCCCTCGAGCAGGATGCTCTTGCCGGAGCGGTCCGCCTCGTTCACGTAGGCGACCGTGTCGGTGATATAGGGGGCGAGCGTCTTGGCGGCCTGAGCATAGCTCTCCACCATCTCCTGCACGTCCAGCGTCGGCGCGCCCCAAGCCGCCAGCGTGACGTTCGCCGCCTCGGAGTCCGCCTTGACGGTCTCCAGGAACTTCGGGCTGAGCAGGTCGCCCACGCGCACGCCCGTCCGCCCCATTTTCGCGCCGTAGGCCGGGCCGATCCCGCGCCCCGTGGTGCCGATCTTCTTCTCGCTGGAGCGGCGCGCCTCGTCCGCCGCATCCAGAGCCCGGTGCCAGCGCATCACCATGTGGGTCCGGTCGCTGATGAACAGCCGGCCCGCAGGCTCGATGCCCTGCTCGCGCAGCTCGCCGATCTCCTTGATCAGGTCGAACGGGTCCATCACCACGCCGTTGCCGATCACGCACAGCTTGCCGGGGTGCAGAATGCCGGAAGGAATCAGGTGCAGCACATACTTCTTCCCGCCCGTAATCACCGTGTGTCCCGCGTTGCTGCCCCCTTGGAAACGGACGATCACATCCGCCTGGGACGTCAGGACATCGATCACCTTGCCCTTACCTTCGTCGCCCCACTGCGCACCCACCAGAATCGTATTCGGCATAAAAGCTCCCGGTCAACTCTCCCACGCGCCGGCCCGTCCGGCACAACGGAGAAACAATATACCCTATTGCTTGCCGCTTGGGCAATCCTCGACATCAGCGAAATCGGCTCCGACTCCGGGGTTTACTTCCGAACCTGGCGTTTGATAATCTTATGGCGTGCTTAGAAGCCGCCCGGCACCCCCTGTTCGAACCCCCGGCCGCGGCTCACCCCGTCACGCGATAACACCCATGGACTTCTACCGCATCACCCGCATCCGCCTCGTCAATTTCCACAATTTCGCCGACGAGACCATCGACATCCGCTCCGGCGGCCACCTGTTCATGCTCGGCGACAACGGCTCGGGAAAGACCACGGTTCTCGACGCGGTCCACTACGTCTTGACGGCCGGCCGCTCCATGGAGTTCAACTCCGCCGCCCGCGTGGCCGGCGCCAAGCACTCCGGCGGCCGCTCGATCCAGGGCATCGTGATGCGCTACAACATCGAGACGAACGGGCCGCTCAACCCCAACGGCGGCATCACCTACGCGGCGGTCGAGATCGCCGGCCGCAACGGACGCCCCGTCTCCGCCGCCATCGGCATCTCCACGCGCAGCATGGAGGAGTCTGTCGAGCGCTGGGGCATCCTCCGCGAGTGCCCCGTCGACGACCTCCCCCTGCTCCAGCACGAAGGCGGACGCGCCCGGCCCTCCACCAAAACCGAGGTCAAGGCCGCGCTCGGCGGCAGCGGCTACTACGGCCAGATCGGCGCCTACGCCGACGACCTGGCGGCCCGCTTCTTCGCCGACCGCGAAACCTACGAGGACGTCTGCAAATTCCTCGCCACGGGCAAAGCCTACCGCGAAATCGCCGCCCGCACCAACGACTACCACCAGCTGTTCCGGCAGCTGCTGCAAGAGCCGCCGCGCGACATCTTCGAAGAGGTCATCGCCAACCTGAAATCCCTGGAGGAGAGCCGCCAGGACCTCGACCGGCTCCGCACGCGGCACCGCTTCGTCGAGGAGCTTTCCGGACTCAGCGCGCAGGTGCTGGGCGCGCGGATCGACCATGCGGCCGCGCGCTGGCAGGAGCGCCATCTCGCCGCCCGCGAATTCCAGCAGGCGTACGACCTCAACGCCAGCCACCTCGCCGCCGAAGAGCGCCGCCTGGAGGAGCTCCGCGAAGAGCAGAAGCGCCTCGAAAACCTGGTCGAGACCACCGCGCTGCGACTCACCGAGTTGCGCCAACAGGATGCGCAGGGCCTCGTGGCCAAAGAGCGCGAAGCGCGCCTCGCCGTCGAGGACACCAAGCGACGCTTCGAGCTCTCCAAGCGAAAGCTGGTCGAATGCCAACTCCGCCACGACGAAGCCGACGAGGCCGTGCTCCGCGCCCGCGACGCCCTGCGCAAACAGGCGCAGGCCTTCGGCCGCGCGCTCCAGAAGCTCGGTCGCGCCATGCCCTTCTCCACCTCCGCGCTCGCCGCCGCGCTGGACGACGCGCCGAAAAGCGAGGCCCCCGAAGCCGGCCTCGCCGCGCTGCCGCTGGCCGAAGTCCGCTCCGCCGCCGACAAAACGGCGCAGGCGCTCGACGGCCAGCTCAAAGCCGCGGAGATCCATCTCGAAGCGCTCGACAAACGGCTTGCCTCCCTCGCCGCGGAGGCCGAGGAGAAGCAGAGCCGCGGCGAAGCTGTGCCGCTCGTGAAAAGCTTTGCCCAAGCCCAGCGCCAGCTCCAGCAGCGCATGATCCGGGCCCAGCCCCTGTACCTCGGCCTGGAACCGGCCCCCGGCACGACCGCGCGCGAACTCGCCGCCCTCGAGCAGCTCATCGGCGACGCGGTCCTCGCCACCTGGATCACCGACGAGACCCACGCCGCCGACGTGCGGGGCCTGCTCTTCCGCGACTTCCCCGACCAGAGCCTGGCCGTGGTCGGCGAGGACACCGAGCCGATCCCCTCCGACTGGCTCAAGCGCTACTTCGACCTCAAGCGCTCAGACCCCGCCGCGCTCCTCGTGCTCCAGCACCAGCTCGCCGCCAAACACGGGCCGCGCGCCGACAAATTCCTCGGCGTCGACGTCCTTCACTTCCGCCTGCGCGAGCAGGCGCTGACCGATGCGCCGTCCCGGCTCATCGGCGCCGACATGCGGCGCCGCGAGCTCGAGCGCGAACTGCGCGAGCTGGACAAAAAGCGGCTGGCCGCCGAGAAAGAGCGCAAAGAATACGCCCGCGAGTTCGAAGAGCTGCGCGAACGCCGCAACGCCGTCACGCTGTTCAAGACGCTCATCGACGAGATCAGCGAGGACCTGCCCCGCCAGCGGGATGCCGTCGCGAAGGCCGCCAGCAACCAGATCCTGATGAAGGGCGACTATCTCAACGCCCGCGAAACGTGCCAGTACCACGAGGAAGAGCTGCAGAACAAGACCGACCAGCACGCCGACCTCCTCGTGATCATCAAGAAATCGGGGCTCGAAGGCCTCGAGGAGCGCGTCGGCGAAGTCGAGCGGAAGTGGAAGAAACTCCGCGCGGAGACCGAGTCCAACATCCGCGAGTCCGGACGCATCGAGCAGACCGTCAAGAGCCTGAAGGCGTTCTGCGGCAAGAGCCTCGAAGAGGTCGCCGCCACGCGCGCCGAGCGCGAAGAGGCGCAGGCCCAGCTCCTCGCCGTCATCGTCCCCGAGGGCCCGCTCGACGTTTTTGTCCGCGCGCGCTGCGGTGCGGACGCCGACAGCCGCGGCAAACTGAGCGCCCGCGCCGCCGCCGCCAAACAGGACGCCGCCGTTCTGGCGGAGAAGATCCGCAGCCGCGTCGTGCTCAACGAGGGCGTGGCTTTCGGCTTCATCTACGACGAACCCCTGAACACGCTCACGGACCGCCGCGGACGCCTGCTCCCCGACGTGCTCGACGGCACGCGCCAAGAGCTGCGCGAGCAGGAGGAGCTGATCAACGAACAGACCCTCCGCCTCTTCCGCCAGCTCGTGATGGACAACCTCGTCAGCAAGCTCCAGTCCAGCGTCCTGCGCCTGCAGGACATGGCGCGCCGCATCGGCCAGCTCCTCAAGCAGCGCACCTTCGGCAACAACCGCTACGCCTTCTCCATCACCCCGCAGGAGAACTGCCGCCGCCTCTGCGACCTCGTCACCCATTACCGCTCGCTCGATCCGGAAAAGACCGAGGCTGACCTGCGCGCCTTCATCGAAGACCACGCCGACGAGATCAAAGGCACCGAAGTCGGCGAGATTCCGCCGATTCTCGACTACCGCAACTGGTTCCGCTACGAGCTCAAGGTTCTGACCACCGATGCCGACGGCATCGTGATGGACCGCAAGATCAAGAGCATCGGCTCCGGCGGCGAGCAGGCCGTGCCGAACTACCTGCTCATCCTCACCATCGCGCACTTCCTCTTCGACAAGGACAAGATCCGCCTGCCCGTGCTGATTTTCGACGAAGCCTTCTACGGCATCGACGCGGGCCGCCGCGACCAGCTCCTGGGCTTCGCGAGCGACCTTGAGCTCCAGCTCTTTGTGGCCTCCCCCGACCAGGACGGCGTGAAAAAAGAGATCGCCTATTCGACCTCGGTGCTGGTGGTCAAAGACAGCCGCTACAACGTGCACCTCTACCCGTATCACTGGAGCGCCGCGCCCAAACAGCTCGACCTGCTCGACACGTCCCACAACGAGCCCGAGCCCGTCGCGTTCGGCGAGGAGCTGTAACGTCGCCGCGCGGCGCGGCCAGGAAAGGAAAGCCCCATGACACTCCCCCTCCGCAACCTCGCCCCGCAGCTGCTCGCGCCGCTGCTGCTTGCCGGCCTCCTGCTGCTGACCGTCACGGGCCTCCTGACCCGTTGCACCGCCACGCTCATTGCGCCGGTCACGCGGATGAACCAAGCTTACCTCGACGCCTCGATCAAGGATACCGCCCACCTGATGATCCCCGTCGGCGCGGCCAAGGCGGCGGCCGACGCGGTCGAAGGCTCGACCATCAACATCGAGGCCGGCGCCGTCTTCGCCAAGGCAGGCATGACGATCGAGGCCGGCGACACCCTGCAGCCGGTCCTCGACTTCATCAACATCGCCTGGAAGCTGCTCCTGCTCAGCATGATCTACCTGGTCACTGCCAAGAGCGTACTCGCGGGAACCGGAGCCGTTGCGGCCCCGCTGCTGACGGTCGCGCTGTGCGCTTTTCTCGCTGAGCGGCTGGCGGCCTTGGGCACCGCGCGCGGCCAGGCCCTTCGGCAGGCGCTGAGGCGCGTCGGAGCCCTGTTTCTGCTCGGCGCCCTGCTGTTCGTGCTGATCATCCCGCTGACCGTGACCGGCTCAGCCTACCTGTCGCGCCACACCACCGAGCCGATGCGCGAGGAGGTGCGCGCATCGTTCGACAAGATCGGCGCGACCTTCTCGCTGGACAACTTCCACGAAACGACCGATCTGAAAGACAAGGCGATCGTCCTCAAAGACAAGATCGTCGAGCTCGGGCGCTACTCCAAAACGGCCGTGTCGGAGGTTTCGATCGCCGTCTGCAAACTGGCCGCGATCAAGCTCCTCAACGGCATCGTCTTTCCCTTGGCCTCGTTCGCCTTTCTGGTCTGGCTGGTGCGCGGCTGCCTCTGCCCGGCCCTCGGCCTCAGCGACCGGCCGCTCGCGCAGGAGGATCTGCAGAGCCTCCGCAACTGGTTCGAGCCGCCGCGCGCAAGACGCGCCGCCCCACCGCAGCCGGGAAACGGCAACCCGGCGCCGGAGACGGCGCCTGACGGAGCCCCCGAAGCATGAACGCCGAGTTCTGGCAAGAGCGGCTCAACCGCTGCCCGACCATGCGCCCCTGGCTGACGCGTGCGGCTCGGTTCGCGGTCACCGCCGAGGCCCTGCCCGCCACGCTCACCCTCGGCGCGGTCCCCGACGACAAGGCCGTGGTTCTGGCCCTGCAAGAAATCTTCCCGGGATGCCGCGCGGAACACGGCCGCCTCAAGGCGCGGCTCGACCCGATCATGCGCGAGCGCGAGCGTTGGCTGCCGCTGGCCGAGTTGCTGGGCGTCAAGCCCGCGGCTCCCCGCGCGCCCCTCTCGCCCGAAGCGCGCTTGGCACAGACGCTGCAGCGGCTCAAAATCCTCTTTCCGGACGACGACGCCTTCCTCCAGACGCTGCGCCGCTCAGACCAGCTTCTCCGCTTCATGAAAACCGGAGACTCGGCCGAGTCCGGTCTCGTCGCGCTCGTCGAGGCCCTGCTGTCGCTGCGCTCCGCCTCGGCGGGAATCACCCTGTCCGAACTCGGCGCCAAATTTTTGAACGACAGCAAAGCCCTGCGCAACGGCCCGCTCCGGCAACAGTTCGAGCACCTGTTGCGGCTCTACGCCGACGACCGCGACAGCGACGCCACGGAGCTTCTCAACACCTTCGGCGTCATTGAAAACCCCTACACCACACACGCCGTCGTGTTCGTCCCCTTCTCGTACCGTTCGGCCGACGGCGAATGGCTGGATTGGCCCTACCGCCTCTGGCTGCGCGGCGAGGCTGCGATCCTCTCGTGGCGCACGGTGCGTACGCTCTCAGCCGTCCGCATCGAGGATGGCTGCCACGCCCTCGTCACCAGCGAGAACGCGGCCCCGTTCCACCGGCTGGTCGAAACCCGGCGGCCCGCGCTCTACACCGAAGGATACCCGAACGCCGCCGTCAAGGCTCTGCTCCGGCACTTCGCGCAGGCGGGGCTGACCTGTCTCCACTGGGGCGACACCGACCTCGACGGCTACCGCATCGCCGAACAGGTCGCCCGCCATATCGCCACCGAGTTGCTGATGCCGCCCGCGGCGCCTGCCCGCACGCGCTATCTGCGCCTGACCGCCGAACAGCACCGCCGCCTGACTCAGTTCATCGATGCCCATCCGGAGTTCCCCTACATGAACGGACTGCGCGACACGCTCTCCCACGGCTGGCTCGAACAGGAGCAAACCATCGACCTCTTCACGCCTTCGCCCGCATCCCTTCCTAACTCATCCCTCTAAACGCTTCACGCTTCCCTTCTCCCTTCCCCCATGCTCACACCCTACACAACCACCCTGACCGACGAGGCCGAACGCCGCGGGATCCGCGTCACCCTGATCCATGCGGACCCCGATCTGCCGATCTTCGACCTGACCCGGAACGGCAAAACCGTGCGCTGTTTCAACGCGCTGACCGATCTCGTCGGCGCGGCGACCTACCACCTGGTCAACAACAAGCGCGCCTGCCACGACTGGCTCGCGCGCCGCCGCATTCCCGTCCCCGCACAACTCGCTTTCGACGACGCGCGCCACGCCGAGGCGCTCGCTTTTCTGCGCACCCACGCCCCCATCGTGGTGAAGCCCTGCATGCAGTGGGGCGGACGCGGCGTCTCCATGGGCGTGAGGACGCCCGCCGAGCTCCATGCAGCCGTCCGCTTCGCGCGCCGCTTCGAGCCCGACGTCCTGCTGGAGGAAACCGTCCCGGGCGACGACTTGCGCGTGATCCTGGTGGGCGGCGAGCTGGCCGCCGCCATCCGCCGCAACCCCGCCTGCGTAACCGGCGACGGCACGCACACGCTGCGCCAGCTCATTCTGCGCCGCAACGCGCAGCGCCGCAGGACCGACCCCAGCAACTGCATTCCCTGGGATGCCGAGACACGCCGCAACCTGGCGGAACTCGGCCGGTCCGAGGACGAGATCCCGGCCGCAGGCGCGAGCGTGCGCGTGCGGCTGACCAACAACTACCACACGGGCGGGAGCGTCGACGTCGTGACCGACACCGTACCGGCCCGCGCCCTGCGCATCGCCCAGCGCATCGTCCGCGACCTCAACCTGCCGCTGGCCGGCATCGATTTCCTGATCGACCGCGCCTCCCGGCGCATGACCGTCATCGAAGTCAGCCCCGATCTGGCCATATCGCCGCCCGAGGGCGAAACCGTCGCCCACCGTTTCCTCGACTACCTGTTTCCGTAAGCCTTACAGACCTCCTTTTGTCAGCCCCTCCTCGGCCTCCCCACGGCTTATTTCTTTGATCCCAAGGGCGCTCACGGCGTGAGCGCCCTACTTTTTTTGCACTTTTTGACCGAATGGAGGTTGGCTCGGTGGGGACGGATCGCCGAGCCGTCCGTTCAAACACATGAAGAAGCCAAAGGAATAGGCCGTGTCGGCCGCCCGCGCGCCGCATCGTTCGCATTGCGCTTCGCGCTCCTCATGGCGTACAATGTCCATCAGTCGGGTTTCATCACCGCACTCATGTTGAAAGAGGGAGGAAACGATATGCGGCACTGCGGTCTCGCAGGCTTCGCAAGCCTTTGCGCGCTCCACTGCGCCTTCGCCGAAGAGCGGATCGAATACCGCTATCTGGCCGGCCTCGCAAATCCGAAACACTGGTCTCCCGCCGAATGCGAGACAGCGGTCTCCGCCTTCCGGCCTTGGGAACAGCCCGCCGTGAAGATGCACATCCCCGTCGACTTCTCGGCCGGCGAGAAGCAGTACCCCATCGGCTGGCCGCGGATGTACCTGAACCTTGCGGACGACGAAACGGGCTGGCAAGACTACGACCGCTTCGAATTCCAGCTCTTCACGGAATCGTCCCGCCAGACCCTGCCCAAACGCCCCGTCGTCTTCCACCTCTATGACGCGCAAGGGCAGAAAAAGCTCGTGCCGCTGGAAGGCGCCCGGATCGGCGCGTGGACCACGGTTTCGCTGAACCTCTCCGACCTCGGCTTGACCGGACCGGCAACAAGGCTGGGGATCAACATCAACGAGGCGGACTATGCCGACAAAGACACGCTCGACTTCCACCTCGGAGGCTTCCGTCTGGTCCGGGCGCTCGAAACGACGGTCACCGAGCTGAAGGCCGCGGCTCCCGCCGTTTTTTGCGACAGCCGCGTCTTGCCGGTCGAGTTGGTCGTCGAAGGCCCGCCCGACAAGCTGGGCGCGGGCGTGCCGTTCCAGCTGCGCAGCGGATCTCGCGTCGTGTTCTCGCAGACCGTGCCCGTGAAGCGGGGCCGCCAGACGCTTTACCTCCCCCTCGCCGGCGCCCCCCTCGAGCCCGGCGCCTATGCGCTCGTCGCCCATGCCGAGGCCCCGGGCTTGCGCCGGGAAGCCGCCGTTCAGATCACATCGTCGCCGTGGAGATAAGCCTCATGAGACCGCCCCCTCTGGTTCCGTTTCTGCTTCTGGCCGCGCTCGCCGCGCAGGCCAAGGTCTACATCTTCGACTTCGGCACTGCCGACTCGCCGCTGCGCCCCGGCGCGGTACGCGTCACCGACAAAGCCGACAGCCTCGCGAGCTGGCGCCTCAGCGCGGCCAAAGCCACGACGACCCCGATCCGTCGCGAGTGGACCGAGGACAAGCACAGCGGCCGTAAGGTTCCACCCGCAACCTATGTGAACGACCTCACGTGCGACTACGTGTCGTCATCCGTAGACGCCGCCCTTAAGCTCAAACAGGTGCCCGCGGGAACCTATAAGTTGCTGCTGCTGTGCGGCCGTGCGGGCGGCAGTGCCGAGCAGGTCTGGGACATCGACGTGCAGTGCGCAACCAACCGCGCGACCGCGACATTTCCCGGACCCTTCGGGCTGCGCGTGCTCCAGCTGGACGGCGAAGCCGCCGGCGACGCCCTCGAGCTCGTTTTCCGCACACGCAGCCGCTGGCTTGCAAACGCGCTGATCGCGATCCCCGCCGAAGAGTGGGACGCCGCGCGGAAAAGCGTGGTGGAACCGCTGTTGGCCGAGTGCGAGACCCTGCCGCCAGAAGAGATGGCCAAGTGGACAGAGACCCCCCGGCGCAGCGCCGACCCCGAGCCGGCTTGGACCGACGAGCAGCGCCGCGAGGGGTTCGCGCTTTTCGTGCGTCCGTGGACCGAGCCCGTCTGGCCAAAAGACTTTCCGCGCCCGCATGAACTTGGCGCTCCAATCCGCGCCTTCGCCTCCCCTGGCGAGTACGAGCCGCTCACGCTCGCCCTCCACCCGCTGGCCGACTTCGCCCAGGTCGATGCCGAGGTGCACGGTGCCCTTGTCTGCACCAACGGTTCGCGCCGCGCCGAGATCGACGCTTCGGCCGTCGACCTGCGGTTTGTCCGCTACATGAACGTGCGCCCCAACTACAGCGCCACCGGCACCTACTACCAGGCCCCCGACGTGCTGATGCCGTGGCAGCCGCAGCCCTTGCATCAAGGCGAAAACCTGCGACTCTGGCTCATCGTGCGCGTCGGGCTCGGACAGCCCGCCGGCCTCTATGAGGGCCGGCTGCTGATCCGCGCTGGCCGCGTGTCACGTTTCGTGCCCTTCACGCTGCGCGTGCTGCCGATCACCCTGCTCAAGGATCAGTCCAAGGTCTACGGCCAATACTACCACCATCCGCACCGCAATCTCGACCGCGCACCGGACGACTTTTCGCGCGCCTGGTGGCAGCACAAGGCCGAGGCCGAGCACGCCGACATGCGCGAGCACGGCATGAACAGCGTCGTCTTGGGCCTCGGCGGCTCCTGGAAAGACGGCCGCTGGGTCTACGCGTTCGACCGCCTGCAGCGCGACCTCGACCTCGCCCGCAGCGTCGGGTTCGACAAGCCGGTCATCTGTTCCTTCCCCTGCTCCTCGCTCTACCGCAAGCACATGAGCGGCGCGGACATGGGCTCGCACCTCAGCCTCGTCAAAATGCCGCCCGACGCCTTCTTCGACGAGCTGACCGAGATGGTCCGCGCGATCGACGCCGAGGCTCGCCGCCGGAAGTGGCCCGAGCTGCTTTACTACCCCGTCGATGAGCCCTCGACCAGCCCGCAGTCGGTCGCCTTCATGACGCGCGTCATGGCCGCCATCAAGCGCGTGCCCGGCGTCCGCACCTACGTCACCGCGGACCCCGAGCACGACCCGTTCGCGCCGCTCCGTCCGCACGTCGACGTCTGGTGCTGCCAGCCGTTTTCGCTCGGCCGCGAGGCTGTGCTGGCCGACATGCAGTCTCGCAAGGTGGAGTACTGGTGCTACCCCAACCACATCTCGGGGGAGAACGACCACACCCCGACGCTCGGCGCGCGCATGACCTACGGGTTCGGCTTCTGGCAGTCCGGCTACCGCGCACTCGTGCCTTGGATCTACCAGGCCGACTGCGGCGACCCTTGGAACTACCTGGATGCCGCCACGCAGGATTTCTTCAACCGCACGGACGACGACGGCTCACCCATCCCCGTGACGCTGTGGGAGGCCTACCGCGAGGGCCTCGACGACCACCGCTATCTGTTCACGCTGGAGACCGCCATCGCCCGCGCCCGCGCGGCGGGCCACGCCGATGCCGCCGGCCGCGCGCAGGCCGTGATCGATCGGATGGCCGCGTCGCTCGCCATCCAGCCGAAGTACAAGGACGCGGGGCTCTGGTCGGCCGAAGCCTTCGACGCGTGGCGCTGGTCCCTCGCCGAGCAGATCGTGTCGCTGCAGAAGCTGCTCGGCGACTAGTGGACCGAGCTGCGACCTATTTTTGGGGTTTCAGGCGCGCCTGAAGCGGATGGCGCGTCTGCCAGGCGCGCCAGCCATAAGGCTGGGTCCAAGCGGTATCGAACTCCGGCTCGTTGTTCACGCGGTTGACCGCCCGCTTGGAGGAGGTCACGGTGGCGCGGACATACAGATCGTCGGGCGACAGCGTATAGGAGGCCTCGACGCCTTCTACGGTCTTGACTGTCTGGCCGATCTCGTCCGAGTAACGGACGCCCGTGCGCGCGGGCTTCTTCTCCTTGGCAGGATCGTCGAACGACGTGACCGTGCGGTCGAACCCGGACCGGGTCGTCGTGAAGCGGATCGCGAACGTCTCGCCCGGAGACGGCTTCACGCGGACGTTCAGGGTCCCCGTGCCCTCATCGAACGACACGTCATCCAGCGTCACCCCGGTCGATGCGTAGAAGTCGCCGCGGCACATCGACTGAATCAGCGCGTCGGGCTCCAACCGGGCCGCGCGCACGCACACCCATCCCTCGCCGGGGCGTGCGCCGCGCGTCAGGTCGGTGTAATTGTGCGTGTCGTCCGTGGCCGTCGCATAGACGGGCGCGAACCCGTCCTCGATCCGGAACGCGTTCACGATGTCCCAGAACTTCTCGACCGAGTACCACAGGGGATGAGCCGGCCACGTAGGGCCGCCGTCCGCGTTGCACACTTCGAAGAAGCGGATCTGCGGCAGGTTGATCAGCACCTCCGGCTTGATGTCGAAGTAGGGCCACGTGGGATGGTTCAGCATGAACAGGGTCGGCACCTGCCACTCGTCGCCCCAGGCGTCGACGGCCTCCTCGATGCGCTGGAACGTCTCCTGCGCCGTGCTCCCGTAGCGGTACGGGATCGTCTCCTGCACGTTGACCGCGTTCATGTGCACTTGCAGTCCGCCGACCACCTGGTTGAGCTCATGTCCGGGGACCATGAGAAAGGCGCCCGGCTGATCGAACGTGCGCTTCAGTTCCCAGACCGTCTTGAGCCGCAGCGACTCTTTGCCGCCGACGGCTCTGGACTCCACGCTCGCAGGATGCGCGCCGACATAGCGATCCGCCTGCGCGCGGCTGAGCTTCTTCGACTCCACCTCCAGCCACGCGTTGGTGTCGAGCTGCAGGATCTGGTGATCCGACAGGCAGACGAACTGATATCCGTGGTCGCGGTACCAAGCCACGGCATCTTCGGGAAAAACATTCCCGTCGCTCCAGAGCGAATGCATGTGCAGGTTGCCGCGGTACCACGGCTCTGCAGCCGCCCCCAAACACAACGTCCCGACTAAAACGACCGCCATCCGTTTACGCATCAAGCCCCCCTTTTCAGCCATCTAAAAGCCGATACTGGGCCCATGTTGGCACACGGGGGCCGGATCTGTCAGCCAAAAAATCAACCGCCCGCCACGCGGGCGCCGGAGGCCCCGCTACTCGACCGTCACGCTTTTGGCCAGATTGCGGGGCTGGTCGATCTCGCAGCCCCGGACCCGCGCCACATGGTAGGCGAAGAGCTGCAGCGCGACGGCCGTGATCACGGGCGCCGTATACTCGCTCGTGCGCGGCAGGCGGATCACGTCGTTCAGCCCCTGCTCGGCGTCCACATCGCCGTCGGTCACGATGCCGATCACCGGCGCGCGGCGCGCGCGGCACTCCTGCACGTTGCCGAGCGTCTTGTCTTTGCCGGGGACGTCGTTGAGCAGCGCGATCACCGGCAGGTTCTCGTCCAGCAGCGCGATGGGGCCGTGTTTGAGCTCCGCAGCCTGATAGCCCTCGGCGTGGATGTAGCTGATTTCTTTGAGCTTCAGCGCGCCCTCGAGCGCCGTGGGATACAGGATGCCGCGGCCGATGAAAAAGGCGTTGCTCACGTGCGCGTACTTCGCCGCGATCTGCGCGATCGCGTCGTTCTGCGCCAGCACCTTTTCGATCATCGACGGGATGCGGGCGATCTCCTCGCAGAGCACGAGCCCGGTCTCCCGCGACAGGCGGCGGCAGCGGCCGAGCTTGAGCGCCATCATCAGCAGCACCATGACTTGCGCCGTGAAGGCCTTGGTCGAGGCCACGCCGATCTCGGGCCCCGCGTGCAGGTAGACGCCGCGCCCCGCCTCGCGCGCGATCGTCGAGCCGACCACGTTGCAGAGCCCCGCCACCAGCGCGCCCTTCTGGACACTCTCGCGCACCGCCGCCAGCGTGTCGGCGGTTTCGCCGGACTGGCTGACCGCGATCACAAGGTCGTGCGGGCCCAGGATCGGATTGCAGTAGCGGAACTCCGCCGCCTGCTCGGGCGTGGTCGGCAAATCGGCCAGCCCCTCAAACAGGTATTTGCCCACCATGCCCGCGTGAAGCGAGGTGCCACAGGCGACGATCACCATCCGGTGGATCGCGGCGAGCTCGCGCGGCGACAGGCTGAGGCCGGAGAGGATCGCCGTGCCCAGCCCCAGGTCCAGCCGCCCGCGGATCGTGTTCTGCAGCGCCGCGGGCTGCTCGAAAATCTCTTTGAGCATGAAATGCTCAAAACCGCCCTTCTCGGCGGCGCCGATCTCCCACTCGACCTTGGCGACCGCGCGGTCGACCGAAACGTTGTCGAGGGTGTAGACCTGCGGGCCATCGGCCGTCACGAGCGCCACGTCGCCGTCCTGCAGATAGATGACCTGGCGCGTGTGCGCCACGATCGCCGACACATCGCTGGCGACGATGGTTTCGCTGTCGCCGATGCCGATCACCAGCGGGCTGCCTTTGCGCGCCGCCACGATCTGGCCGGGATGCCGCGTGGAGACCACGGCGATGCCATACGTGCCCTCGACGCGCTTCAGGGCCTGCGAAACGGCGGCCAGCAGGTCGCCCGAGTCGAAGGTGCTGACCAGATGCGCCAGCACCTCGGTGTCGGTCTGGGAAACGAATACGCAGCCGCGCGCCTCCAGCTGCCGGCGCAGCGTGGCGTAGTTCTCGATGATGCCGTTGTGGACCAGCGCCAGATGGCCGTTGTCAGAGAGGTGCGGATGGGCGTTGACCTCCGTGGGCAGGCCGTGCGTGGCCCAGCGCGTGTGGGCAATGCCCACGTGCGCCTGCTCGCGGAGCGCGGCGGGCACCGTTTCGGCGAGGCGCTTCTCGAGCGAAGCGACCTTGCCCGTCTGCTTGACCACCGTCAGCTTCTCATCGGCGAGCAGCGCCACGCCGGCGGAATCGTACCCCCGATATTCGAGGCGTCGCAGACCGTTGATCAGAATGTCACACGCGCTGCGTTTTCCCACATAGCCGACAATTCCGCACATAGAAAAAATCCTCTGTTGGCGCTTTAAAAAACGCTTTTGAAATCTATCGGAATCAAGCCCGTTTTGGCAACCAAAATCCGGAACCAGACCCGCGCGATCCGCCTGACAGCGCCAGCCCCCCTTGACTTCGGCACGCGTTTCCTCTATTGTACGTGCCTTCCTGCGGTGCGTCTAAGGAGACAATCCCCGCTGCGGGGCATCTGGCTCTTCCGGCCTGATTTCGCTTTACACCAAGCGGGGGTATTATCTATAGTGTGCGCCGGAAAGTTAACAAAAGAGAAAAACATGCGGAACAAGGACCGCTAAGCAGACTATGAGCCAGATCGATAAAACAGCCATTCGGAAGCAATTCCAGCGTCACGAGCGTGACACCGGTTCGAGCGAAGTTCAGATCGCCGTTCTCACGAAAGAGATCGAGTCGCTCACCGAGCATCTCAAGGCCAACAAGAAGGATCACAGCTCCCGTTACGGGCTGATCCGTAAGGTCAACACCCGTCGTAGCCTGCTTGACTATCTCAAGCGCGAGGACGAGGCCGTTTACCAAAAGGTCATTAAGGATCTCAGCCTCCGCCGCTAAACGCGCACGCCGGTTGAAAGGCCGTGCGGTTGTTCGCCGCGCGGCCGTCCTTTCCGCAAGTTTGCGGATACCTTCCCTCGGACCTCATCACTCCCACGAGTGAGCCATACTTTCCTGGCGCATCAGCTTTCCGGTCCTTGTCCGTCGAAAGGTAGAACAGAATGAACGACACCAAGAGTGTCGCCGTCACGATTGGCGGCGCACAGTTGACCATTGAGACCGGACTGCTCGCACGCCAAGCCGCCGGCGCCACCGTTTGCCGCTTTGGCGACTCGATGGTTTTCGCGGCGGTCACGAATACCGACAAGCCGCGCGAGGGCATCGACTTCTTCCCGCTGCAGGTCGAGTACCGCGAAAAGTATTACGCGGCCGGCCGCTTCCCCGGCGGTTTCTTCAAGCGCGAGTCGCGCCCGAGCGAGAAGGAGATCCTGACCGCCCGCATCATCGACCGCCCGATCCGCCCGCTCTTCCCTGACGGCTACATCAACGACGTCCAGGTCAACAACATGGTGCTCTCGGCCGACTGCCAGAACGACACCGACGTGTTGGCCGTCAACGCCTCGTCCGCCGCCCTGCACATCTCCGACGTCCCCTTCATGGGCCCGATCGGCTGCGTGCGCGTCGGCCGCATCAACGGCGAGTTCGTCATCAACCCGACCCACGCGCAGCGCAAAGAGAGCGACCTGGACCTGATCTACGCCGGCACGCGCGAGCGTTTCCTTATGATGGAAGGCGGCGCCGCCGAAATCTCCGAGGAGGACTTCCTCGCCGCGATGAAATTCGCGCACGTCGAAGTCGTCAAACTCGTCGACGCCCAGCACGAGCTGCGCAAAATGCTCGGCAAAGCCCCCAAAATCGTCGAGGACAAGGCCCCCAACGCCGAGAAGATGGCGTTCCTCTATGCGAGCGGCGGCGACGCCCTGCGCAAAGCCCTGCTGATCGCGGACAAGCTCGAGCGCCAGAACGCGGTCAAGGCCATCAAGGACGACCTGCAGGCCAAGACCATCGCGAAGTGGCCCGAAGAAGTCACCGCGGCTTCCTTCGTCACGCTGTTCGACACGATGGAGATCGATCTCGTCCGCAAGAACATCCTCGAGGACGGCAAGCGCATCGACGGCCGCGGTGCCGAAGACATCCGTAAGCTCTACGCGCAGATCGGCGTCATGCCGCGCGCCCACGGCTCGGCCCTCTTCGAGCGCGGCGAGACCTCCGCCTTGGGCTCGGTGACCCTCGGCACCAAGAAGGACGCCCAGGAGCTCGACGCCATCACCGGCGGCGACACCAGCAAATCTTTCTTCCTGCACTACAACTTCCCGCCCTACAGCGTCGGCGAAGTCGGCAGGCTCGGCGCCACCGGCCGCCGCGAGATCGGCCACGGCGCCCTCGCCGAGCGCTCGCTCGCGCAGGTCGTGCCGCAGGACTACCCGTACAGCATCCGCGTGGTCTCGGACATCATGGGGTCGAACGGCTCCTCTTCCATGGCCTCCATCTGCGTCGGCTCGCTGGCGATGATGGACGCGGGCATCCCGATCAAGGCTCCCGTCGCGGGCGTCTCCGTCGGCCTCTTCACCAGCAAGGACGAGAGCCAGAAGATTCTGGTCACCGACATCCTCGGCTCCGAGGACCACTGCGGCGACATGGACTTCAAGGTGGCCGGCACCCGCAAGGGCATCACCGGCTTCCAGGTCGACCTGAAGCTCCGCGGCCTCACCTGGGACGTGGTCGAGGCGGCGCTTCTCCGCGCCAAGCAGGGCCGCTTCCAGATCCTCGACTTCATGAACTCGGTCATGCCGGCCCCGCGCGCGGAACTCTCCGCCTACGCGCCGCGCATCACCGTCATGATGATCCCGGTGGACAAGATCGGCGCGCTGATCGGCCCCGGCGGCTCCAACATCCGCCGCGTGTGCGAGATCTCCGGCGCCCAGATCGACATCCAGGACGACGGCTCGGTCAGCATCTTCGCCAACAACGCCGAGTCGCTGAAGATCGCCCAGGACGAAGTCTCGTCGCTCACCGCTGAAGCCGAAGAAGGCAAGCTCTACGAAGGCACCGTCACCGGCATCAAGGAGTTCGGCTGCTTCGTGGAGATCATGCCCGGCAAGGACGGGCTCTGCCACATCAGCGAACTCGCGGACCGCCGCATCGGCTCGGTCGAGGACGTCTGCAAGATCGGCGACAAGATGTGGGTCAAGTGCATCGGCATCGACGACCGCGGCCGCATCAAGCTCAGCCGCCGCGAGGCCATGCGCGACCTGGACGCCCAGAAGCAGAACGGCTAACCCGTTCCAAACAAAGAACAAAGAAAGCCCGCGACGCCTGTCGCGGGCTTTCTTTTTTTACCGGAGCGAGGGGCGATTTCGACGGATTCGATTCCATCGATTATCTCGATTCTCTCGAGTCACCCGCCTCAAAAACGCCCTTGCGCCGGTCGCCGCGACCTGCCATAGTTGTCGCGCATGATCTCACGCCCTCCATCCGCCCCCATCCGCGTGCTCGGCATCGACACCTCGCTGCGCTCCACCGGCGTGGGCGTCCTCGACGCCGCAGGCTCGCGCATGACGCCTGTCTGGTACGGCACGGTCAAGAACCCCGCCGGACGTCCCCTCTCCGCCTGCCTCGTGCACCTGCAGGACGAGATCGACCGACTGATCCGCGAGCACGAGCCGCAGGCCGTCGCCATCGAGGGCATCTTCTACGCCAAGAACGTCAAGACCATGATGATTCTCTCGCACGCGCGCGGCGCGATCATCGCCCAGTGCGCGCGCATGGGCCTGCCGGTTTACGAGTATGAGCCGCGGCGCGTGAAGATGGCCGTGGCCGGCTTCGGCGGCGCGGAGAAGGCGCAGATCCAGAAGATGGTCAAGACGCTGCTCGGCCTGCATGAAGAGCCGCAGAACGACGCGGCCGACGCGCTCGCTCTCGCCATCACCCACCTCCACAACCGCACGGCCCTCGCCGCCCTCTCGGCCGAACCGGTGTGAGGCCCTCTCGAAAGCATCGACCGAATCGAATCATTCGATTGAATCGATTCCGTCGACTATTTCGATTCGCTCGACTCGTTTGTCTCCATCTCCCTTACGCCCTTGCACTCGGGATAGCCCGTGCACCCCCAAAACTCGCGGCCCGCGTTCTTGCCGCTCTTGGCCGTGCGGCGTGCCATCGGCTTGCCGCACTCGGGACACACCGGCGCCGCATCTTGCTTGGCCCGCGCAGCAATCCGGAGGCCCGTCAACTTCTCGCGGAAACCGCCTTCGCGCTCGAAGGCCTCGCCTTGCGACTCCAACTGGCGGTTGAGCATATTGATCACCCGCGCGATCAGGATCAGCAGCGCATTGGCCATCACCTCGTCGCTCTCCGACTCCAGCCACTCAGAGAACTTATTCTTCTGCGCCAGAATATGCGCGCAGGCGTCGTGAACCGCATCCTCGCCATAAGCGGGCGGGTCCAGCCGCACCGCGTACACCGCCCGCGCCGCAGCCGTCTCCTTGCCCCACGGCACCTTCCCCTGTTGCAGCAGCCCATTCAGGTAGTCGCCAGCCAGCTCCGCCAGGCTCGACCGCGCCACGTCCGTCAGCCGCATCTCGGTCTCTTTGGAGGTCGCCCGCCGCGCCGAGCCCTCGGCGATATTCGCGCACCCCGAACGCGCGGCCTGCGTCATCTGATCGTACTGCCTGCCGCACGGGTCGTTCTTGCGGTTCAGGAAGCGCTTGCAGAACCGCTGCGTCCCGAGCTGGACGATGTTGGCCAGTATCCACGAATCCAGCCAGAAGTACCCCCCTGTCCCGCCGAATAGGCTCATGCCACGCTCCTTTCTTGTCGATGGAATCGATAGAACCGGATGATTCGATTGAATCGATTCCGTCGATTATTTCGATTCACTCGACTCGCCCGTCTTACCATGAACATGTTGGTCGAGACACCCAAAACCTCACGCAGTCCGGCATCCATAGACGCGGAGCGCGTTCTGACCGAAGACCCGGTCGAGGGCGGACTGCCCCTTGGACGCGAAATAATCCAAAGCGATCCGCTGCACGGTGGCGAGCGGGGCGTAGCGCCCGCTGACCGGCCAGTTGCTGCTGTAGATCAGGCGGTCGGCGCCGAAGATCCCCCACAGGACATCGAGGACCGGCGCGTAACGGGCGGGGTCAGCAGGCGCGTCGCCCGCGGTCCGCTTCGTGCCTTCGACGAGCCCCGACACCTTCATGAACACGTTCGGCTGATCCGCCAGCCGTTTCATGAGATCGGTCCAAGCCACTGGCGGCGGGGTCCCCGTGACCGGCGCGTTGGCCACGTGGTTGACCACCAGCCGCAGCTGCGGCACCGCCCGCGCGAGCGGCACGGCCTGTTCCACCCACACGGTCGGCGAGTGGACATCGAAACACAACCCGCGGTCGGCGATGTCCCGCATGTCCCGCAGAAACGCGGGTTTTTTGAGTCCGGCTTCCAGCGAGCCGTCGCGGATGCGGACCCCGCGGAACAGCGGATGGGCAGCGAACCGTTTCAGGTGAGCCGCAAAGGCGTCCGTGCCGATCGGCAGGTTCCCGACCAGCCCGAGGATCAGCGGATCGCGCGCCGCGAGGTCGAGGACCCACTGGTTGTCGTCGACCCACGGGCTGGCCTCCACCACCACCACGCCGTCGGCCCGCTGCGGCACGGGCAACGCCCGATAGTCGTCCGGCAGGGTTCTGCGGCAGAGCAGCGCGTCGCTCTTCGGCGGCCACGGAACCCCCTGCGGCCGCGCCGGGTCGTAAAAGTGCACGTGCGCGTCGACGACGCGGGCCGGACGGAGAGGATCGGAGGTCCCGTAAAACCGGCAGCCGCCGCAGCAGGCCGCAGCAGCCGTCGAGAGCGCAAAGGCGCGACGCGTCGTTTTCATGCGTCGTATCTTGCCACAAACGCGGCCGCGCCACACGCCCGAAAACCGCTGGGCAGCCGTGGACCGTTGACAACCGCGCCGATCCGTGCGACTCTTTGCGCATGAACATACCCTTGGAGAAACTCGTCGGCCTGCTCGATGACACGCTCGCCGTCGGCACCTTCCGCGACGTCGCGAACAACGGCCTGCAGATCGCCAATCAAGGCCGGGTCAGCAAGGTCGTCACCGGGGTCGACGCCAGCCTCCGCCTGCTGCAAGAAGCGGCCGCGCGCGGCGCGGACTGCGTGGTGTGTCACCACGGGCTGAGCTGGGGGGACTCGCTGAAGCGCATCACCGGACTCAACCACCGGCTCGTCTCGTTCGCCATCGGGCACAACATCGCGGTCTATGCCGCGCACCTGCCGCTCGACGCCCATCCCCGGCTCGGCAACAACGCCCAGCTCTGCAAAGCGCTGGGGCTGGCGAGGCCCAAGCCGGCCTTCACCTACCACGGGGAGACCATCGGCTTCACGGCGGCCTATACCCGCGCGATTCCGTTCACGGCCTTCTGCGGGCGCGTGCGCGCGGCCGTCAACCCCGACATCCGCGTCCTGAGCTTCGGCGCCTCCGAGGTCAAGACCGTCGGCATCGTCTCGGGGGGCGCCTCCGACATGATCGACCAGGCCGCGGCGCTCGGCGTGGACGCCTACCTCACGGGAGAGCCCAGCCTGCAGGGATTTAACCTGGCCGAGCATCTCGGACAGAACGTCGTCTTCGCCGGACACTACGCCACAGAAACGTTCGGCGTGCAGGCGCTCGCCGAACTGATCGCCCGGAGGCTGCGCATACACGCCGAATTCGTCGACTTCAAGATCGCCTATTGAGAGCAGCTAGACCGTCGCCGGCGCGACGGCCTGGCACGGCTTCTCGCAATGCGAGCAGCCGTGCGTGCAGCCCGCGGGCTTGGAGACGTCTTCGCCCGTCCAGCAGTAGGTGCAAAGCTTCTGCCGGGGCAGGCCGATCGCCTCCACCAGGTCGTCCAGGCGCTGATAGGCCAGCGACGAGAGCCCCAGCCTCTGGCGGATGCGGCCGACCATTTCCTGATACGGCGCGCCGTCCGGATCGAGATATTTGGCGACATCGGCGTTCTCGCCTTCGATCTCGCGGATGAACCGGCGCGTGGCCAGGTCCATCTCGCTCTTGGAGCGCGAGAAGTTCAAGAAACGGCACTGGTACAGGAGCGGCGGGCAGGCGATCCGCATGTGGATCTCTTTGGCCCCGTCGTCGTACAGGCGCTTCACCTGGTCGCGCAGCTGGGTGCCGCGCACGATCGAGTCGTCGCAGAAGATCAGGCGCTTGCCCTGAATCAGCCCGGGGATCGGGATCAGCTTCATCTGCGCGATCAGCTCGCGGGCCTTCTGGTCCGGCGGCATGAAGCTGCGCGGCCAGGTCGGCGTATACTTCACAAACGGCCGGGCGTAGCGGATGCCCGATTCCACCGCATAGCCGAGCGCGTGCGCCACACCGGAGTCCGGCACGCCGCCCACCGAGTCTGCCGCGACCGGATTGCGCCGCGCCAATGCCCCGCCGCAGCGGTACCGCGACATCTCCACATTGCGGCCCTCATACGACGAGGCCGGATAGCCGAAATAGACCCAGAGAAACGAGCAGATCGCCTGCTGCTCGCCGGGCGCCAGCACCGTCTCCACGCCCTCGGGCGCGCACCGCACCATCTCGCCCGGGCCGAGTTCGCGGGTCACGGCGTAGCCCAGGTTCGGGAAGCTGCACGACTCCATGGCCACCGCGGTGGCCCCCTCCTTCTGTCCCACCACCACCGGCGTGCGCCCGAACCGGTCGCGCACGGCAAATAGCCCGCCCTCGCTGTCCAAGATCAGCATGGAACAGGAGCCCTCGATCTTCTCCTGGGCAAAGCGCACGCCGTCCGCCAGGGTCTCCTGCGAGTTGATCAGCGTGGCCACCAGCTCTGTGGGGTTGATCCCGCCGCGGCTCATTTCGGAGAACTGGACCGAGCGCTTCGCGTAGAGCTCTTTCACCAGCGCGCTCAGGTTGGTGACCACGCCGACGGTCACGATGGCGTAGACGCCCAGATGCGACGAGATGATCAGCGGCTGGTCCTCGTTGTCGCTGATGACGCCGATGCCGCATTTGCCTTCAAACCGCCTGAAATCGTTCTCGAACTTGGTCCGGAACTGAGAATTCGAAATGTCGTGGATCGCCCGCTGGAACCCCTTGTCCGACAGCACCGCCATGCCGCCGCGCATGGTGCCGAGATGGGAGTGATAATCCGTGCCGAAAAACAGGTCCGCCACACAGTCTTCAGATGCCACCGCTCCAAAAAAACCACCCATATCATCCTCCAACAGAATTGTTCGCGCAAAAATGTCCGACAAAATCGTTCGGCGAATACAATAGCGTTTTGAGCGGGTGCCGCCAAACCAAAAGGGCGAAAAAAATCGGGGCGCGGCTGAACCTCGTCAGCCGCGCCCCGCCTTGATCTTCTCGCTCCGGCCGTCGCCTACCCGCGATTGCCCTCGTCGAGCAGCACGTTCAGCGCCTGCAGATAGGCCAGGATGCTCGCCTCGATCACGTCCGTGGAGATGCCGCGGCCGTGATAAACCCGCTCGCCGTCGCGCACGCGGACCGTCGCCTCGCACTGGGCGTCCGTTCCGCCCGTGATGGCCGTCAGCTGGAAGGCTTCCAGCTGCACCTTGACCCCGAGGATCTGGCTGATGGCCTTGAACGACGCGTTGATCGGGCCGTCGCTGGCCGCCACCTGCTCGACCAGCTTGCCGTCGCGGTTCAGCCGGATCGTGCTGACCGGCGTCACCGCGTTGCTGGCCGTCACGTTGAAACGGTCCAGCTTCACGCGTTCGGCGACCAGCGTCTGCACGTCGTGCGCCAGCGCCTCGATGTCGGCATCGCTGACGGTTTTCTTTTTGTCCGCCAGGTCCTTGAACTTCGCGAACAGCTCGTTGATGCGCGTCGGCTCCAGGTGGAAGCCCAACTCGTTCAGGCGGCTCTCGAAGGCGTGGCGACCGGAGTGCTTGCCCAAGACCATCTTGTTGCGCGGCAGGCCGATCGATTCGGGCGTCATGATCTCGTAGGTCAGCGGGTTGGCCAGCACGCCGTGCTGGTGGATGCCCGACTCGTGCGCGAACGCGTTCTCGCCCACGATGGCCTTGTTGGCCTGCACCTTGCTGCCGGTCACGTTGACCACGCACCGGCTGGTCGCGTAGATCTTGGTGGCGTCCACGTTCGTTTCCGCCTGGAAGAACTCGCGGCGCGTCTGCAGCGCCATGACGACCTCCTCCAGCGCGGTGTTGCCGGCGCGTTCGCCGATGCCGTTGACCGTGCACTCCACCTGGTCCGCACCCGCGCGGATCGCGGCCAGCGAGTTCGCGACCGCCAGCCCCAAGTCGTTGTGGCAGTGCACCGAGATGCGCGCCTCCGCGATGTTCGGCACGTTGGCGCGGATGTCGGCGATCAGCTGCCCGTACTGCTCGGGCACGGCGTAGCCGACCGTGTCCGGGATGTTCACGGTGCGCGCGCCGGCCGCGATGACGCCCTCGACCACGCGGTAAATGAAGGCCCGCTCGCTGCGCGACGCGTCCTCCAGCGAGAACTCCACGTCTCCGCACAGGTTGCGCGCGTATTTGACCATGGCGACCGCCTGGTTATAGACGTCGTCCGGCTTCATCTTCAGCTTGAACTCCATGTGGATCGGCGACGTGGCGATGAAGGTGTGGATGCGCGGCCTGACGGCGCTCCGGACCGCCTCCCACGCGCAGTCGATGTCCTTGGGCAAGGCGCGGCACAGGCTGGCCACCGCGGCGTGCTTGGCCACTCCCGCGATCGCCCGGACAGACTCGAAGTCGCCCGCCGACGCAATGGCGAACCCGCCTTCGATCACGTCGACGCGCAGGCTTTCGAGGTGCTCGGCCACCAGCAGCTTGTCGCGCAGGTTCATGGTGCAACCGGGAGACTGCTCGCCGTCGCGCAGGGTGGTGTCGAACACATAGATGCGTCGCATGTTCTTGTCGTCGCTCATTTCTTTTCCTCGTTGTGCCGCCGGTCAAACCGGTCGGCGTTTTTCGCCCTTCTCGTCGTCTCTTGTGCTGGACACCCGTGGTCGTCGCGCCTGATCTGGGTAAACAAAAACTCCCGTGAAATCTGCTGCGATTTTCCACGGGAGTTCTGGCCTTGCGTGATGACTTCGGAAACCTACACGGCAAAAATCCCGTGGCTGCTAAGCAGCCAAAGGCCGGTAAGTCGAAGGTCAAACGCTGTATAGACGCGATTCATTGAGTTGAAGTATCCCATAAACCCGCTTCGCCTGACAAGCGGTATTTGAGGAAAACGCCGAAAAACCGCGCGCGTCCCGGAGGCGCGCGGCCGGGCGACTCACCCGCGCCCCGCGCTCACCCGAGCCCCAGGCGCTCCTGCATCTTTTCGAGCGGCACGCCCTTGGTCTCCGGCACCATCGTCTTCACCCACACCAGCTGCAGCACCATCATGCCGCAGAAGATCGCGAAGATCGTGCCGGGGTGCAAGGCCTCGGCCATCTTCGGGAAGAACAGCGTCAGCAGCGCCGCGAAGATCCAGTGCGTGAAGCTGCCCAGCGCCTGTCCCGCGGCACGGTTCCGGTTCGGAAAGATCTCGCTGATGAAGACCCAGATCACCGCGCCCTGCCCGATGGCGTGCGCCGCGATGAAAGCGAAGATGCAGGCCGGGACGATGATCTCGTGACGGGTATAGAACGCCCACGAGCAGAGTCCCAGCGAAGCGATGTAGCCGAGGGAGCCGATCCCCAGGAGCGTGCGGCGCCCCAACCGGTCGATCAGCCACAGCCCCACAAAGGTGAAGGCCAGGTTGGTCACGCCCACACCGACCGACTGCAACAGCGCCGCGCTCTTTGCCAGGCCGGTCATCTCGAAGATGCGCGGCGCGAAATACAGGATCGCGTTGATGCCCGAAAGCTGGTTGAAGAAGGCGATCAGGAAGGCCAGCAGGATCGGCTTCTGCAGGCGGCGCGTGAAAAAGCGGGTCTCCCCCCGCGTGCGGTGAACCGAATGCCCGACCTCGTCGGCCAGCGCCGCCACCTCCGCCTCCGACAGCTCCGGGTTGATGCGGCGGAACACCGCCAGTCCGGCGGCGCGGTCGCCGCGATGGGTGATCAGCCAGCGCGGGCTCTCGATCAGGCCGAAGCAGCTCACCGTGTACAGCAGCGCGGGAAAAGCCTCGACGCCGAGCATCCAGCGCCAGGCGTTGTCGCCGACGCCGCTCAGCAGCGCGTTCGACAGGAAGGCCACCAGGATGCCGAACACGATGTTGAACTGGAACATGCCCGCCAGCCGGCCGCGCGACCGCGCGGGGGAGATTTCCGAGATGTAGAGCGGCGCCGCGACCGTCGAAATCCCCACGCCGACTCCGCCGATGAACCGCGCCAACATCAGGGTGTAAGGGCCGGTCGCCAATCCGGACCAGACCGCGGAGACGAAATAGAGGATGCCGACCCAGAAGAGCGTCTGGCGCCGGCCGAACCGTTCGGTCGGCCAGCCGCCGACCAGCGAACCGAGCACCGTGCCCCACAGCGCCGCGCTCAGCGTCCAGCCGTGCAGCGCCGCGCTCAGTCCCCACAATTTCTGGATGGTCTGCTCCGCGCCGGAGATCACCACCGTGTCGAAGCCGAACAGAAAACCGCCCAGCGCCGCAATCACCGAACACATCACCACTTTCTTGCTCATGCCGTCTCCTCGTTAGCCTCCGTCAAGCAACCCTTCATTCCATCACTCCGCTCCAGCCTCCTCAGGCACCGCGCCGCGCCTCGAAGCCACCCAGGCGCCGCGGGCATTGCCTGCGGCCGCAGCCTCTCGCGCCGTCGCCCCGTTCATCCAGGCCGCCAGAAACGCGGCCGAGAACGCGTCTCCCGCGCCGACCGTATCGACCACCTCGATCCGCTCGCAGGGGCATTGCACGGCCTCGTGACCCCGTTCGCAGACCGCGCAGCCGTCAGCGCCCAGCGTCACCAGAACCACGCGCGCGGCCGGGTTGCTCCGGAGCACGGCCGCGCCGAACGCCGTCGGCGTACAGGCGCCGTTGAACAAGAGCTGGCCGAGAACGCGCGCCTCGTCGGCGTTGACCTTCACGATCGAAGCGCGCGCCAATCCGGCTTCGACCAAACCGGCCGACCAGAAAGACTGCCGCAAGTTGACATCGTAGAAGGCGGCGGTGTCGCGGAAGGCGTCCAGCAGCGTGACGAGGGTGGCGTGCGAGCGTTCAGACCGCTGGGCCAGCGTGCCGAAGCAGAACACGCGCGGACGTTCGGCGAGCAGACGGCGCAAATCCGCCTCGCGCAGCTCGATGAAGTCCCATGCCACCCCTTCGTGGATCGTGTAGCTCGGCTGGCCGCCGTGAAGCGTCACGGAGACGGTGCCGGTCGCATGCGCCGGGTCGAGGGCCGTCCAGCGCGCGTCGACGCGGGCACGCGCCATCGCCTCCAGCGCGGCATGACCCAGCGCGTCGTCGCCGACGCGCGACACCGTCGCGGCGCTTAACCCGCAACGCACGGCATGCGCCGCGAGGTTGAAGGGCGCGCCGCCGATGTGCGCCTCGCCGTCGATCACGTCCCACAAAATCTCACCGAATGCTATCAGATCCAACATGAGAAGCAATCCTTTACATACCCATCACACCAGAGGCTGCGAACCTTGGCCACGCCCGCGAAAAGGCCCTTACGGGCCCACTACAAACGGCTGCTTAACGCCTCTCTCTGGCCCGTTTTTAGTGGCGCCGTCAGGCGCTTCCCCCGCGGTTCATTTCCAGCAGGACCGCAGCGCGTACGCCTCGCCGCGCACCGCTTTCGCCGCCCCCCTCTCGACCGTCATCAACGCCTTCGTCGCGTTCGCCGCCGGAATCGCCGCGACCGGCGCATAGAGCAGTCCGTCCTGCGAGAAGATTTCGACGCACGTGCGGTCCACGTAGACGATCAGACCGAGCCGCCCGTCAGTCAGCGGCCACGCCAGCTTGTGCTTCGCGACGGTCAGCGTCTGGCTGGCCGAGCTGTAGCGAAGCGGGATGCCGCGCAGGTCCATGACCACTTCGGCGTCGGGAGAAAGCGCGCAGGCGATGTGCAGCTCCAGCAGCTCCGCTTGGACGGCAGCCAGCGGATCGACGCCGCCGGCCTCGAGCTCGACAGGGCCAAACGCGACTGAGCGCTCGCGCAACGCGGCGAGTTCAGAAACCGGGCGCCGCGTCAATCTCACACCTTCGAAGGTGTGAGAAAGCCCGAGTTCTTGCGGAAGGCCCATGCACTGGTTGAAGGGCATGCCGGGCGAAGGGGCGCGGAGCCAAGGGATGAGAATGCGGCGGCCGCCCGGCAGGTTGTCGAACGTCTGGGCGGCATAATAACAGCTCCCTCCGACACCGCGCAGGCGTTCCGCTTCGGGGCGATACGCGGTGCCGTCGAAGGCGCCCACGGCGTACTGGGCGTCCGCGCCGAACAGGACCCACCGCGAACCGCCGCCGCCCGCCACCGGCAGCTCGAACAGGTCCGGACATTCATAGAGATAGTGGCCGCCGCCCGCGTCTCCCGTCACGGAGGAAAGCGGCGTCCATTCGCGCAGGTCCGGCGAGGCCAGCAGCTCCACCGTGTGCCGCTTCTGCTCGCGCCCCACATAGAGCGCCATGACCCACCGCTTCTCCGGCGCATGCCAAAACACCTTCGGGTCGCGGTTGCCGGGCGTGATGTTCTTCACCACCGGATTGCCCTCGTACTTCGTGAACGTCCGGCCGTCGAGGCTGTAGGCGAGACACTGGGTGGCGGGGTTTCCGGCCGCCGTGTAGATCAGCACCAGCGCCGGCTGGCCGTCTTTACCGAAGCCGCTTGTGTTGGAGTGGTCAACGACGGCGCTGCCGCTGAACATCGGCCCGAGCGCATCGGGGTAGAGCGCCTCGTCGACCTCCGTCCACCTCACGAGGTCTGTGCTGACGGCGTGGCCCCAGTGCATGTTGCCCCAGCCCACGCCGTACGGGTTGTGCTGAAAGAACAGGTGGTACTCGCCGTTGAAATACACCAGCCCGTTCGGGTCGTTGTTCCAGCCGCGCCGGGGCGAGAAGTGCAGCTGCGGCCGCAGCGGCTCGCTGTAGAGCCCCGTCTGCGGGATAGCCTCGTCTGCAAACCGCACCTTCGCGAGTCCCTTCGATTCGGCCGGAAGCTTGTCCGCCCAAAGCGTCAGCTTCCTCCCCCGCCACGCGCCGACGTCCAGCGGCGCCCACCAGTCGGGCTCGCCCTCGGCCAGCTCGATGTCGAAGAAGCGCAGCATCTTCGCGCCATCGCGCACTTCGACCTTGCTCTTCGGCCCGCCGTTCTTCACGGGCAAAAGCATCCACCGCTTGTCGGCCGCAACCTCGCGCGTCACGTTCAGCTGCGGCACCGGCGGAGGCGCGTCGCACAGCGCGATCTGGTCGACGTTGATGTGCCCCCAACAGCCGGTCGCATTGTCCACGATCTGAATCTGCGCATTTCTGCCGATGAGGTCCGACACGTCCCAAGATGCCGGACCCAGCTCTTCGCTGCCGCCGGGCACCACATTCGGCCCGGTCGCCGTGCGCACGACCTTCCCGTCCACCAGCAGGCTCATGCAGGTCTTGCCCGGCCACCCGCCGCCGCCGACCAGAAACGCGATGTGCTTGCGGTCGATGGAGAAGGGCGGCGACGTCAGCGTTCCCGTCGCGCCGTCGCCGCCGTTGAAGGAGTTGACGAGCCCCTTGCCGGCAAAGCCGCTCACGGGCATCTGTCCCGGCAGCGTGCCCTTGGCTGGTCCGTTCCCGAAGGCCTGCCCCTCGGCCGTCCACGCGCCGTAGGTGGCGTCCTCAAAGTCCGCGAGCACGCGTTCCCCGCCCTGCGCGCAAGCCACAACCATCACTGCGGCCAAAACACCCTTCATCACCGACATCCTTTCCCTGCGGCACGGGACAAAAGCGCCGTGCTTTTTCCATGTTCGATACATTGACACAAAAGAAATACAGGTGCTATCCTAAATATTACAGTTTTAAAAAAAGCTGTATTATCAGCTTAGCCAACAGACGTTCAGCAGGAGCCCCCATGAACACCGCCCTTTGGGATTCGTCTGACAGACAGCCGAAGCATCAGCACGTTTTCGAGACCCTCAAAGACGAGATTCTCTCCGGCAAATATGACGCCCGCCGCCGTCTGCCGAGCGAGGCTCAGCTCGTGCGCCGCTTCGGGATCTCCCGGCCGACCATTTCCCGCGCGCTGCGCGACTTGAAGGAGGCCGGATTCCTCGACCGGCGGCCGGGGTCGGGCACCTACCTCAGCCCCAACGCACGCCCCTCCGCCGGCTACTTCGGCATGATCATTCCCGGACACGGCGCGACCGAAATCTTCACCCCGATCTGTGCGGAGATCGCGCGCAAATGCCAGCAGGCCGGCTACACGCTGCTTTGGGGCGACTCCTCGTCGCGCGACCTGGAAGCCCGCGCCAACCAGGCGTTGGAGCTCTGCGCCCAGTACGTGAGGCAGGAGGTGGCCGGGGTTTTTCTCGAGCCGCTCGAACTCATCCCCGGCCGGGAGGCGATCAACCAGGAGATCATCCGCACGCTGTCGGCTGCCCGCATCCCCGTGGTGCTGCTCGACCGCGACATCGTGAACTTTCCCGAGCGCAGCGCCTACGACCTGGTCGGCATCGACAACCTGACGGCCGGCTTCCGTCTGGCGGACCACCTCCTCCGGCTCGGCGCGCGCCGTCTCACTTTCGTCTCGCGTCCCGGGTCCGCTCCCACCGTGCAGCAGCGCATCGCGGGCGTGCACGACGCGCTGCTGCACGCGGGCATCGCCGGGGCGCAGGAGCAGATCGCGGCGGGGGATCCGGATGACCTCGCGTTCGTGCGCGGCCTGGTCGGCCAATCAGCCAAGCGTCGGCCGGACGCCCTGATCTGCGCCAACGACGCCACGGCCGCCCGGCTGCTGGTGACCCTCGGCGCGCTGGGGCTGAGCGTCCCGCGCGACATCCGTCTCGCCAGCTTCGACGACGTCCAGTACGCGAGCCTGCTGACCCCGCCCCTGACCACCATCCACCAGCCCTGCGAGCAGATCGGCGCGGTCGCCGTGCAGGCGCTGCTCCAGCGCATCCGCGAGCCCGACACGCCGCCGCGCGAGATCTTGCTTCACGCCCCCCTCGTCGTGCGGCGCTCCTGCGGCGCTCAAGGCTGAGCCAGACGCGCGCCGTCGCGGTCTGCGTCAGCGCAGCGGATGGCGAGTTGGCGCAACTCCTTCGTCCCCTGAACGCCGAGCTTGTCCATGATGCGCGAGCAGTAGGACTCCAGCGTGCGGACGCTAATGTCCAGCCGCGCGGCAATCTCCTCGTTGGCGCACCCCCGACCCAGCAGCCGGTAGATCTGCCGCTGCTGAGCGCTCAGGGCGTCGAGCGGCGTCAGCGCGTGCAGAGCCGCCGCCGCGCGGGGGCTGAGGTACCGCGAACCGGACCGGACCGCCCGGACCGCCTCGAGCAGCGACTGCGCGGCCTCACGCTTGGTCACATACCCGCCGGCCCCGGCATCCAACGCGTGGCGGATCGTTTGCGCGCCTTCGTGCATGGAGTAGACCAGCACGGCGAGCCCTCTCTGGCAGAGCTGCTGGATCAGGTCGAGGCCGCTCTCCTCGCCGAGCGAAAGATCCACGACCACCAGCGGCCGGCCTCGCAGGGCCGCGTGCGACAGCACCTCCGCCCCGCTCGCAGCCTCGCCCGTCACGCTCAGGCCCGACGCGCGCAGCAGCTGCGCCAATCCCGCGCGCACCAGCGGATGGTCATCCACCAGAAACACCTCCGTCTCCGCTGTCACACTCATGGCGCACCCTCTCGGACAGGCAGGCGACAGACCACGCGGCGGCCTGCGCCCGGAACCTGCTCCAGCTCCAGTTTTCCGCCGATCAGCTCAGCCCGGTAGGCCATGATCCCTTGGCCCAGGCCGCCTTTCGACACCCCGCTGGCGGGACTCTTTCCGTCGTCCGTAACGCGCAGCACCACCTCCCCCGCCTCGCGAACGAGCTCGATGTCGATCCGCGCGCAGTGCGCATGCTTCACCGCGTTGGCGACCGCCTCGCCGGCGATACGGTAAAGGTTCAAGGCGCTCGCCGCATCGCCGACGGTCAGCGCGGGATCGGCCTGCAGGACGCAGGCGACGCCGTGACGGGCCTGCACCGTCCGGCACAGCTGCTCGAAAGCGGGCACCAGCGCATCGGGTCCGAGGTCCACCGGGCACAGGCCCTTGGCCACCTCATACGCCATGCCGATCGCCTCTTCGAGCGAGGCGCGGATGCGGCCGAAGCCGGCCGCTTCGGGCTGGCGCGCCGTTTGGGCCTGGTGCTCCGCCGTCACGCAGTTCAGCAGGGTCGCCGTGAGATGCTGGCAGAGCCCGTCGTGGAGTTCCGCGCCCAGGCGACGGCGCTCCAATTCGCCGATGAGGTTCACCTCCCGCGCCAGGCGTTGGCGGTTGGCCGACTCCTTCTCCAGGCTCCGCAGCGCCACGCGCTCGGCGATCATCGTCCGCCGCAGCAACCGCACGAACAGCGAGAACAGGAGCATCAGCAGCGCGACCTTGTTGACCCACAGCAGCCACTGGATGGACCAATAGGCCAGCGGCGCGCCGGCTCCGGCGACCGGCGTCGGGAAGTCGGCCACGCCGGCCCGCAGCAGCAGCGGCGCGCCGGCGAACAGGGCGGCGCAAGCCGCCATGGCAGCCCACCCCGCCCGCGGGCCGAGCAGGATCAGCGCCAAAAAGGGAGGCATCAGCAGCGCCAGCCGGCCGTCGCCCGCCAGTTGCCCCACCAGCAGCTGAAGCGTGCCGAAGCCCGCGATGCAGACCAGCAGCAGCAGCGCCCGCAGCCTCAGCCCCAGCGAGGGACTCAGCGCGGCGGCCAGCAGCGTCGCGTAAATGGCGACACACACCCCGCGGATCGCCCACGGCAGCAGGACGCCCCGGCCAGACAGGACAATCAGCAGCGGAACGATCGTCAGCGCGCAGACGGCCACCAGCAGCACGCCCAAGGCCTTGGAGCGCCAAGCGTCCAAAACCGCGTCGACCTCGCGAGCAATATCGGCTTCCAAGTGCACCCTTGTGTTCTTTCGGCTGGTTTTCTGATACGCACTCAGTTTACATGCGGGCCCCGATTCCCGCAAACCCATTGTCCGGGCCGCCTCGAAGCGCCGCGCGGCGCCCCAGGGGACGGCGTTCCTGCTTGTCCTCGGCCATCGGTCTGCGTAATATGTCGGCATGTCTTCAAGAACAGAGAAAGCGGCGGCCCTCTTCGCGGCGGGCTGCAACTGCTCCCAAGCCGTCGTCGTGGCCTTCAGCGACCTGTTCGGCCTGGACGAGAAGACGGCGATGAAATTTTCGTGCGGCCACGGCGCCGGTCTCGGCCGCCAGCGCGAAGTCTGCGGCGCCGTCTCCGGCATGGCGATGCTGGCGGGGCTCAAGCACGGAAGCGAACGGCCGGACGACCGCGAGGCCAAGGTGCGCACGTATGAGGCGGTGCAGGCCCTGTCCCGCGCCTTCCGCGACAAGCACGGCAGTATCATCTGCCGGGACCTGCTGGGCCTTGAAGGTGCGGACAGCGATCCGACGCCCGCGCCCAGGACCGCCGACTATTATCGGAAACGGCCCTGCGCGGAGTACGTGCGCGACGCCGCTGCCCTCGTCGAACAAACGTTGCTTTAGCCTATGACCGCCCCCAGCCACCCATCCAGCCGACACCGCCCGAGAGGGCTCACCCTCCTGCACGAGGACAAAGACCTCTTGGTGGTCAACAAAGAGGCGGGCGTGCTCACGACCGGCACCCGGCGCGACGAGCCGTTCACGGCCGAGAACGTGATGAACGCGTACGTCCGCAAGGGCTGCGCGCGCTCCAGCAAGCAGGTCTTCCTGGTCCACCGCCTGGACCGCGAGACGTCGGGCGTCCTGCTCTTTGCGAAAAGCGAAGAGGCCCAGCAGCGCATCAAAGAGGGGTGGAAGAACACGGAGAAGTTTTACCTCGCGGCCGTGCATGGCCACCTGAAGGAAAAGACAGGCGTCTTTTCGAGCTATCTCGCCGAGGACGAGGACCTGTTTGTGCGCTCCGTTCCCGACGCGGGCAAGGGCAAGTGGTCGCAGACGGCCTACGCGGTGATCAAGGAGACGCCGGGCATGAGCCTCGTCAAGGTCCGCCTGCTGACCGGGCGCAAGAACCAGATCCGCGTCCACTTCGCGGAGCACGGCCACCCGCTCGTCGGCGACCCCAAGTACGGGATGCGCCGCGACCCGTTCCGCGAGCGGCTCTGCCTGCACGCCAAATCGATTTCGCTCGACCACCCCCACAGCGGCAAACGCCTGTTCTTCGACACGCCCATTCCGGAGGCCATCGCAAAGCTGGCAGGCGGTCTCAGCGAGTCCGACTGGGCCGAAACCCGCGTCCCGACCTCCTGACCCCGCCTTCAGGAGGCGGGCGGCTGCGCGACTTCGGCCTGGGCCCACTGGGTCGCCTGATGAACGAGGTCCGTCGCGTTGCGCAACCCGAGCTTGCGCTTGATGTGTTCGCGATAGGTCTGGATCGTCTTGGCACTGAGCCCCAGCTGCGAGGCGATCTCCTGGGTCGCCATGCCGTTGCCGATACAGGTGAAGACCTGCAGTTCGCGGTTGCTGAGCTGTTCGACACAGGAGCGGCCCTCTTTGCCGCCCTTGCCGTCCACGATCAGCTTCAGCATGCGCGACGCGATGGCCGGGCTCACGTAAACCTCGCCCCTGAGCACGCTTCGGACCGCCTCGATGATCTTGAGCCCCGGCGCCTGTTTCATGATGTACCCGTGCGCGCCCGCACGCAGCACCCGCTCCGCATAGACGCCCTCCTCGTGCATCGAAAGCACCAAGATGCGGAGTTCCGGATAGCGGTTGCGAACTTCCTTGATCAAATCCAGGCCGCTGACGCCGGGCATCGCGAGATCGACCATGACGAGATCGGGGACGTGCGACGCCAGCACCTGAAGCGCCTCGGCCGCGCTCCCGGCTTCGCCCGCGACTTCAAGGTCATGGGTCGAACGGATCATCGTAGCCACGCCCTCCCGAACGAGAGGATGGTCGTCCACGAGCAGAATGCGCCTGCGGCTATCTGCCTTCATCTGCTCCTTGCCTCCCGAGTTAATGGCTCTCACCATGGCTGCTTCTCCCGCGTCGCGAACCGCTGAAAGTCACCGGTTCGCACCCTTCGCCCAAACGTCCGACACACGCAAACAGTGAAATCGAAACCTCACCCGTGAACATTATGAAAGTATACGGTCTTCTCCCGGAACTCCAAGCACAAACTTCAGGGAACGCACACTATTTTGGGCGGCACCCAAATTTGTCGTTGTCAGACCGGATGCCTTTGCCGTAATCTTTTCCCGTTTTGGTCATGGTGTCGTCTCATCCTCCAGGCTTGGTGGGTTCAACGGAGGATGCCCATGGGCTGCCTTTTTCGCAAGTCCGAGACACGCCTCCGGTGAGGGGCCTGTCTGTTCCGGATAGACGTCGTTGTCTGCCCGGACCCAGGGAGAAGGGGTTTTTCTAACAGAAAGAACCTTACGGAAAACGAAAAGGCGGAAAGCCCGGCGCATCGCGCGTCCGGCGCCCCTTAAACACTATATGAATGAACTGACGGTCTTCCACCTGCAAGACATGCCCCCCGGGACCGAAAGCCTCCAGAACCTGGAGCACGGGCTCTCGGACACCTTCCACGAGTTCTGCGACGAGACGTTCCCGGCCGAAGAGCCGATCGACTGGCCCCCGCTGCGGGTTGTCTCCGTCACCACGGCGGAGGCCCTCAAAAAGGCGCTATTCTCGGACGAGCGCGTCGAGGGCATGCTGACCGACGACGGCAAGAACTGCATCCTGTTCCTGCTCGACGACGCCTATGCCACCCCGGGCGACGGCATCCGCCGGACCCCGTTGCACGCCCTGACTCTCGACGGCCAGCCGCTGACCCAGTGGCTCTACACCTTTTTCCCCGCGATCCCCAAAATCGTCCTCACGACCCCCGGCGCCGAGCGGGTCCGCGTGCCGTCCCGCCGCTGGGTGCTGAAGCCGCGCGAGGTCTTCACCAACATCAACGCCCACATGCCCCGGATCCAGCACCTGTTCCGGTCGCTGTGGGAGCCCCGCTTCTGGCACGCGCTGCGCCACTATGTGATGGACGAGGCCGGAACCTCCTGGCACACCCCCGGCCACAACGCGGGCCACGCCTTCAGCCGCTCGCTGTTCCTCCAAGGCTTCCGCCACGAGTATGGCCCGATGAGTTTCCGCGCGGACCTCAGCGTCTCGGTGCACAGCCTGGGCGACCTGTCGAAACCCGAGTCGCGCACGCCGCTGGCCGACGCCCAGCGCCTGACCTCCGAGATCTTCGGCTCCGCGCAGAGCTGCTATATCACCAACGGCTCCACCACCTCGAACAAGGCCATGCTGATGACCTTGCTCCGCCCCGGCGAGACCGTGTTGCTGGACCGCAACTGCCACAAATCGGTGCACCACGCCGTGGTCATGGCGGGCGCCATCCCCAACTACCTGCCCGCCCGCTTCAACGCGCGCCTGGGCGTCTGGGGCCCCGTCGCCATGAGCGACCTGCGCCGCGCCATCTCGGCCGACTACCCCGAACACGCCAAGCCGCGCATGCTGGTGCTGACCACCTGCACCTACGAGGGCATCCTCTACCCCGTATGGGAGATCGCCCGCCTCTGCGAGCGCAACGGCATGCTGTTCTACGCCGACGAGGCCTGGGCCCCCTACCTCAGCTTCCACCCGTTCTACACGGCCATGAGCCCCCAGGGCAAGCGCGTGCGCTACAATGCGATCCACGAGACCTCCAGCGCCCACTTCGCGGTGCAGTCGACCCACAAGGCCCTGGCCGCCTTCAGCCAAGCCTCGATGATCCACGTCTCGATGCGCTTCAAGCAGCTCTTCGAGAGCGAGTCCGCCGACTGGAAGTGGCTGCGCACGCGCTTCGCGCTGAACGGGCACGGGTCCTACGAGAAGTTCAGCCACGACCTGCACGAAGTGCTGCGCTACTGGCACTCGACCTCGCCCCACTACCCGATGATGGCCACCCTCGACTGCGCCGGCGTGCAGATGCGCCTCGAAGGCCTCAAGCTGATCGAAGAGCGCCTGCGCTGGGTCAAAGCCTTCAAGCAGCGCGTGTCCCGGGCCTGCGGCCTGCCGGAAAGCCACTGTTTCGCGGGCCTGCGCGAAGTGGTCGGCGAGGCGAACGCCGACGAGTACGTGCGCGAAGGCTACCTGCACGACCCGCTCAAACTGGTCCTTTCGTTCAAGTCTCCCCAAGCTTGCGACGCCTTCAAGAACGTCCTGCGCGGCTCTAAGATCCAATGGGAGAAGTCCACGCCGGTCACGATCCTCTTCCTCGTCACGATCGGCACGGTCGAGGACCACTTCGAGTACCTCTACCGCGACATCGTCGAGATGAAGCACACCATCGGCAGGCCGGAGCGCGACGCCTTCGACAGCAGCGTGGCCGCCGCCGTCAACGGACAGGCAACCGTGATGCCGCGCGACGCGGCCCTGTGCGACGGCGAGCTCATCGAGCTGTCGCAAACCGAAGGCCGCATCAGCAGCCAGCTGCTCGTGCCCTACCCGCCCGGAATCCCGGTTTTCCTGCCCGGCCTCACCATCACGCGCGCCATGATCGACATCGTCCAAGCCGTCGCCGACACCGAAGGCCCGGACTCGGTCCACGGCCTTTTCGTGCGCGGCAAGAAATACTTCGTGGAGGTCATCCGCCACGACGAGGAAGACAAAATCCAGTGGCTTGCGAACCGCCCGGCAGGTATACTGTCCGGCAAGGAGTAAGCCATGAAGACAAACGCGTTTCTGGCCGTCGCCTGCGCGGCGGCTTTGGCCGGGTGCGATTACACCGTGCCGCTCACCGCCACGCCCGACCGGCCGATCGACCCGGCGCTCGTGGGACTGTGGGAGCGCCAGGACGAGGCGCAGGGCGGCGCCGAGAAGCTGCTGGTCCTGCCGCTCGGAAAAAACGAGTACCTGGTCTCCTATCCCGCGAACTCGAAAAACGCGCTGTTTGCGCGGGCGACCCTCTGCAAGGCCGCGGACCTGACGCTGCTCCAGCTGACGTGGTTCGGCACCGCGCTCGGCACCGTCGCCGATGACGCCCGCATCTATCAATACGCGACCTTCACCGTCGCCGGCGACACCCTGAAGGGGCGCCTCCTGAACGGCGACGTGGTCGACCGCGACGCCGCCTCGGCCGCCGCGCTGATCGCCGCCATCGAGGCGAACGCCGACTCCCCGAAGCGCTTCCGCGACGAGTGGACCTTCACCAAGGTCAAGCCGCCGCCTGATCCGCACGCGGCCCTCAAGCGCCCGCCCATGCCCGCCGGCTGGCAATAACCCTCCCTTTTCTTGACTGTCACCCTTGAACGCTGAACCTCTGGAAAGAACCATGATGCCGAAATTCGACCCCGTGAAGCTCGCCGACTGGGAAATCGCCGAAGCCGCCGAACCGTTCCTCCGCCCGATCGCGGACGTCGCCGCCGAGCTCGGGCTCCAAGCCGACGAGATCATCCCCTACGGACGGCTGCTGGCCAAGGTCGACGCCTCCGCTGTGCAGCGCCGCCTCGGCGCCAGCCCCCACCGCGCGAAGTACATCGACGTCACCGCCATCACGCCCACCCCGCTCGGCGAAGGCAAGACCACCACCACCCTCGGGCTCGTCCAGGGGCTGGGCAAGCTCGGCAAGCGCGCCCTGGGCACGGTGCGCCAGCCCAGCGGCGGACCGACCTTCAACATCAAGGGGTCTGCGGCCGGCGGCGGGCTCGCGCAGGTCGTCCCGCTTTCGCCCCTCTCCCTCGGCCTCACCGGCGACATCGACGCCATCACCAACGCCAACAACCTCGCGATGGTCGCCCTCACGGCCCGCATGCAGCACGAGCACAACTACGACGACGCCCGCCTCGCCCAGAGCCACCTCAAGCGGCTCGACATCGACCCCGCGCGCGTCCAGATGCGCTGGGCCATCGACTTCTGCGCGCAGACCCTGCGCCACATCGAGGTCGGCCTCGGCGGGCACATGGACGGCTTCCAGATGCACTCCGGCTTCTACATCACCGTGGCGTCGGAGGTCATGGCCATCCTCGCCATGGCGTCGGACCTCGCCGACCTGCGCGCTCGCCTCGGCAAGATCATCGTGGCCTACTCCAAATGCGGCAAGCCCGTCACGGCGGCCGACCTCGAGGTGGACGGCGCCATGGCCGCCTGGCTGGTCCGCGCGGTGAACCCCACGCTGATGCAGACGCTCGAAGGCCAGCCCATGCTGGTGCACGCGGGCCCCTTCGCCAACATCGCCATCGGCCAGAGCTCCGTCATCGCCGACCGCCTCGCCTCGAAAGTGTGCGACTACCTCGTCACCGAGAGCGGCTTCGCCTCCGACATCGGCTTCGAGAAATTCTGGAACATCAAGTGCCGCTGCTCCGGGCTCAAGCCTGACGCCGTGGTGGTGGTCGCCACCGTGCGCGCCCTCAAGCTCCACGGCGGCGGGCCGGCCGTGCACGCGGGGCGCCCGCTCGACCCCGTCTACACCGGGGAGAACCTTGCGCTGCTCGAAAAGGGCTGCGAGAACCTGCTCGCCCACATCGGCATTGTCCAGCGCTCGGGCATCCGCCCCGTGGTCTGCCTCAACAGCTTCCACACCGACACGCCGGCCGAACACGCGCTGGTGCGCCGCATCGCCGAGGCAGCCGGCGCCCGCTTCGCGGTCTCCAGCCACTGGCTCAAGGGCGGCGACGGCGCGACCGAGCTCGCCGAGGCCGTCATCGAAGCCTGCGAGGAGCCCAACCGCTTCGGCTTCCTCTCGGATCTCAGCGAGCCGCTCTCGAAGCGCGTGGAGACCATCGTCAAAGAGGTCTACGGCGGCGACGGCGTCACCTACACCAACGAGGCCAAAGCCAAGCTGGCCGCGCTCGAAGCCGACCCCGCCACCGCGCGCCTGCCGGTCTGCATGGCCAAAACCCAATACAGCCTGTCGCACGACGCCAAGCTGACGGGGCGTCCCAAGGGCTGGACCCTGCCGGTGCGCGATTTCCTGCTCTACCAAGGTGCGGAGCTGGTGGTCCCCGTCGCCGGCGACATCAAGCTGATGCCCGGCACGGCCTCCAACGCCGCTTTCCGCCGCATCGACATCGACACCGCCACGGGCAAAGTGAAAGGCCTGTTCTAATACGGGACGAGCCGCCCTGCCGCCGCCATGACCGACGCCCTCACACCGAAACAGGCCCTGCGCCAGCAGATGCGCGCGAAGCGCCACGAGGTCGCCGCCGAGGCCCGCCGCGAAGCCGGGCGCGCCATCGGCGAACGCGTGATCGGCGCCCCGATCAACCTGTTGACGCGCGCCTGGCGCGTGTGCCTCTACCTCAGCACCCGCAGCGAGATTCCGACGCGCTACCTCGCGCGGGCCGTCTGGGAAGAGAGCCGCGAGGTGTGCGTGCCCGCATGGAGCACGAGCGAAAAGGGCTACCGGCTCTACGCGCTGGATCCCCGCATGCGGCTCGTCACCGGGCACCACGGCATCCGCGAACCCGAGGTGCGGGTGCCCGTCATGCCGTGGGACGTGAACGCCTTCATCCTGCCGGGGCTGGTATTCGACGTCTTCGGCGGACGCCTCGGCTACGGCGCGGGCTACTACGACCAGATCTTGGCGAAAGCGGGCCGCAACGTGCTGAAGATCGCCGTCTGCTACGACTGGCAGGTGCTGGACGCCCCGCTGCCCCAAGAGCCGCACGACATCCCCATGGACTGGATCGTCACCGAAAAGCGGGCGATCCGGTGCGCGGACCACAAAAAAGAAGCCCCGCGCCTTTAGCGCGGGGCTTCCGCTCAGGCGAAAGCGCTCTCTTTTTTCACCAGCGTCAGGATGCGCATGGTCTCGATGGCGCTATCCAGTGGGATCGGATACGGCTTGTTCTCGCGGATCGCGGCGAACACGTGCTCCCAAATCAAGGTCAGGCCCGACTCGGCTTTGGGCTTGACCGGAACGGTCGCGTCGAGCCAACGCAACGTCTCGGGCGTCCCGAAACTGCCCAGCGGCGGCGTCCGCACGCTCGAACGCCGGCGCGCCAACTTCTGCTTCGGATCCAAATAACGCAGCGTGCCCTCCGAAGCGCCGGGGTAAAGCATGAACTCGCCTTTCGTCCCGGTCACGATGAACTGCGGCACCGGCCCGATGCGGCCGCCCGAGATCTCGAGGTCCACCGTCAACCCCGCGAGGTTGCGCAGGATCACGCGCATGTAGTCCTCGGCATCGCCGACCGACGCCACGCGCTTGAAGTCCGACCAGACCTTCACAGGCGGCGTCCGCAACAGCTCAAGGGCCTGGTCCAGAAAAGCCGGGCCCCACGCCAGCGCGGTCCCGCCGCCACACCGCTTCACGGTCTGCCAGTCGTCGCGCCGCTCGTAGACGCCGCGGCGGATCTTGATGTCGTAGATCTCGCCCAGCACCTCCGACTCGATCACCTCTTTGACCTGCAGGAACGCGGCCTCATAGCGGTAGTTGTGGCGCACCAGCAGCCGGTTGCCGGCTTTGATCGCCGCCGCGCGCAGCACCATCGCCTCGTCGTAGTCGCAGCAGAACGGGCGCTCGACGTTGACCCACTTGTTGGTCTTCAGGGCCTGCATCACGTGCGCGGCGTGCTCATCCGAACGCGTCGCGATATCCACCAGTTCGACGTCCGGATCAAGCAGCAAATCCTCGTAGCGGCGATACGTGCGGCAATCGGGGAAACGCTCAACCGCCACGTCGCGCCGCTCTTTGATCGGATCACACACGGCCATGATCTTGAAAAGCTCCGGCATCTGCGCCAGTTCGGAACAGTGCATATCCAATCCGGCTCGTCCCAAGCCGACAATCCCGATCCGGATCGGGGGGCGAGTAGTGCGAATCATACCCAACATCTCCTCTTTATCTTCCGCGTCTGACACACGTCCACACGACACTCAAAGGTGTACCAGTAGGGTATTCCTTTTCAGAGCCCTCGTCAACAAAGAGGTTGGCCTTTTTGCAAGGCCGAAAAGAAAGCCTCGCGATATCTGAAAAGCGCTGTTGACAAACGGAGTCCCTTTTAATAAATTGTCCCCCGTTTTCAACGCACCGGGGGATTAGCTCAGTTGGTTAGAGCACTTGCTTGACATGCAAGGGGTCGGTGGTTCGAGTCCACTATCTCCCACCAAATTCTGGTCCTGTCAGAACCTCGAAAACCCGGCCGTTTTCGGGGTTTTTGCTTTTCGGAACGCCCACGACCGTGATGCCGCACATCACATTTCCCGCCGAGCTGCCCATCACCGCGCACGCCGACGCCATCGCCTCGGCGCTGAAGGACCACCCCGTGCTGATCGTCTGCGGTGACACCGGCTCCGGCAAGACCACGCAGCTGCCCAAGATCGCCCTCAAGGCCGGCCGCGGCCGCCGCGGCCTGATCGGCTGCACCCAGCCCCGCCGCCTCGCCGCGCTCGCCATGGCCCGCCGCGTCGCCGACGAGTTCGGGCAGGAGCCCGGCGGTTTCGTCGGCTACCAGCACCGCTTCGAAAAAAAGCTCTCCCCAGCGACCGTCGTCAAATTCATGACCGACGGCATCCTGCTCGCCGAAACCCGCCACGACCGCCTCTTCCGCGCCTACGACACGCTGATCATCGACGAGGCCCACGAGCGCTCGCTCAACATCGACTTCCTGCTCGGCATCCTCAAGCGCGTGCTGCCGCGGCGCCCGGACCTGAAGCTGATCATCAGCTCCGCCACGCTGGACGTCGAACGCTTCTCGGCCTTTTTCGACCGCGCCCCGATCGTCTCGGTGCCCGGACGGCTCTACCCCATCGAAACGCGCTGGCGCGGCAGCGAGGAAGAGGACCCCGACCTGCCGCGACAGATCGCCAACGCGGTCGACGAACTGATCGCCGAAGGCCCGGGCGACATCCTGGTTTTTCTGCCCGGCGAACGCGACATCCGCGATGCCGCCGAAACGCTGAACGGCCGCCGCCTGCCGCAGACCGAGATCATTCCCCTGCTCGCCTCGCTCCCCCCCGGCGAACAGCAGCGCGCCTTCAAGCTCTCCCCCAACCGGCGCATCATCCTCTCGACCAACGTCGCCGAGACCTCCGTCACCCTGCCCGGCATCCGCTACGTGATCGACTCCGGACTCGTGCGCCTCAGCCGCTACAACCCGCGCACCCAGGTCCAGCGCCTGCAGATCGAGCCGGTTTCGCAGGCCAGCGCCAACCAGCGCAAAGGCCGCTGCGGCCGCATCGCGCCCGGCATCTGCGTCCGCCTCTACGACGAGGCGGACTTCAACAAGCGCGACGCCTTCACGCCCCCCGAGATTCAGCGCGCCAGCCTGGCCGGCGTCATCCTCACCATGCTCGACCTCCGGCTCGGCGAGATCGAAACCTTCCCGTTCATCGACCCGCCCTCCTCCGGCAGCATCCGCGACGGCTACCGCGAGCTCGACATGCTTGGAGCTCTGGAGTCCGGAGATCAACGGCCGGAGATCAGAGAGCAGCGGGAAGCACCCGACCTCCGGGCTCCGACCTCCGACGTCCGGCTCACCCACCTCGGCCGCCAGCTCGCGCGCCTGCCGCTTGAGCCCGCGCTCGCGCGCATCCTCTTCGCCGCGCACCACGAGCAGGCGCTGGCCGACGCGCTGATCGTCGTCGCCGCCCTGGAGTGCGACGACCCGCGCCAACGCCCCCTCGAGAAACAGGCCGAGTCCGACCGCCAGCACGCCCGCTTCCTGACGCCGACCTCGGACTTCGCCGCGCTCGTGCGCCTCTGGCGCTGGTACCGCGACCAGACCGGCAAGGCCTCGCAGACCGCGGCGCGCCGGCTCTGCAAAGAGAGCTTCCTCTCCTTCCCCCGCATGCGCGACTGGATCGACCTGCGCGACCAGCTCGAGCGTCTCTGCAAAGAGCTCAACCTCGACGTCGCCTCCGCCGCGGGCGGCGACACCGGCCTGCACCGCGCCCTGCTCACCGGCCTGCTCGGCAACCTCGGCCAGCGCGACCCCGAGACCAACGACTACCGCGGCGCGCGCGGCATACGCTTCGCCCTCTTCCCGGGCTCGGGCCTCGCCAAGCTGAAAGACAAGAAGCCCGAGGCCCCGCCCCACGGCCGCAAGGACGCCGCGCCGCTCCACGGCCACAAGCCGCTCTCGCGCGACTGGGTCGTCGCGGGCGACTTGGTCGACACCTCGCGCCTCTACGCGCGCACCGCGGCCTGCATTGACCGCGAGTGGATCGAGCCCGTCGCCAAGCGCCTCTGCAAATACAGCTACCACTCCGCCTGGTGGGACCCCGTCCGCGGCTTTGTGCGCGTCAAAGAGCGCGTCACCCTCTTCGGGCTCGTGCTCGTCGAAGCGCGCACCCGCGACTACAGCCGCATCGACCCCGATGAGGCCCGCGCCATCTTTATCCGCGAAGGCCTGGTCGCCGGGGCGCTGCCCAAACCGGTCCCGCCTGTGATCGCCGCCAACGTCGCGCGCATCCGCGCCCTGCTCGACGCCGAAGAGAAAACCCGCCAGCACGGTCTGCTCTTCGACCCCGAAACGGCCTTCGCCTTCTATGACGCGCGCCTGCCCCGCACCGTCTGCAACGCCGCCGACCTGCGGGAGTGGTTCAAGAAAAAGTCAGGAATCGGGAATGAGGATTTAGGAATTGAGAACGAGCCCCCGAACGTGAGCGGCTCGACAGCCATCGATTCAACTCCTGATTCCTCACTCCTAACTCCTCATCCTCTTTTGATGACGGACGCCGACCTGCCGCCGGCGCGCGACCTCTCGAAAGAGTTCCCCGACTCGGTCACGCTCGGCGGCAACCGCTTCGCGCTGTCCTACCGCCACGCGCAGGGCGCGGCCGACGACGGCGTCACCTGCACCGTGCCCGCGCCGCTGCTGCCGCTGGCCGCCGCCTGGCGCAGCGACTGGCTCGTGCCCGGCCTGCTCGACGAAAAGCTGCGCTGGATGGTGAACGTCCTGCCGACCCGCTACCGCCGCCTGCTCCAGCCGGTCGACGAGACGCTGGCCATGAGCCGTTCGCGCCTGACGCCCGGCCGGGGCGCGCTCGCCGAGGCCTTTTCGGATACGCTCTACGCCGCGCGCGGGGTCCGCGTGCCGACCGAATCGTGGCGCGACGACGCCGTGCCCGACCACCTGCGCATGCGCTTCATCGCCGTCGACGAAACGGGCAAAGAGCTCGGCAGCGGACGCAACATCGACGCGCTCGCCAAGCTCTTCGCGACCCGCTCCGCACCGGCCACGGCCGACCGGCAGGCCGCCTCGCCGTGGCTTCGCGACGGACTCACCAGCTGGGATTTCGGCGCTCTGCCGGCGCAGGTGGACGTCGGGAGAGCGGGGTGGCCGATCATCCACTACCCGGCGCTCCAAGACGCGCAGGACACCGTCTCGCTGCGGCTGTTCGCCGATCCGTCCCAAGCGGCCGCCGCGCATGAGAAAGGCGTCTGCCGCCTCTTCGCGCTCGCCCTCGGCAAAGAGTTCAAACGCTACCTGCAGCCGCCGTCACTGCCGCGCAACGTCGCGCTCTACCTGAAACTCCTCGAGTACACGGCCGACACGCTCGGACGGGAAATCGGCGCGGCCGCGCTGCGCGAGACCTTCACAGAGGGGCAGCCGGTGGTCCGCGACGCGGAGGCTTTCGCCGCGCGCCTGATCTCCGGGCGGCCGCAGCTGCACGCCATCCACACGGCCCGCACGCGCCTGGTCGTCGCCATCCTTCACGCGGCCGACGAAGTCGAAAGTCTGCTGAAGGCCGCGACGTTGCCGCTGCCCACGCAGGAAGACCTTGCGGAGCAGCTCGCCTGGCTCGTTTTCCCCGGTTTCGCCGAGACCGTCCCCTCCGCGCAGCTGCTCCACGTGCCGCGCTACCTCGAGGCCTGCCGCGTGCGCCTCCAGCGCGCGCCGTCGAACCCCGCCGGAGACCAGCGCAAGCTGGCCGAATTCGCGCCGCACTGGCAACGCTACGCGCAGCTCACCGCGCAGGCCGAGCTGCCGCGCCACGACCGTGCCCGCCTCGCCGAGTACCGCTGGCTGCTGGAGGAGTTCCGCGTCTCGCTCTTCGCGCAGGAGCTGCGCACGCCCGTCCCCGTCTCCGCCAAGCGGCTCGACGCCCTCTGGCAGCAGGTCTTGCTGCCGTAACGCGGACCAGCCAGCTGGTTGTCGCCGCGCTGACAGGTGCCGACCAGCTCGGCTTTCGCCAAAATGTGCCCCGCCACCGCCTGCTCCAGACGCGCTTGGGTCGGCCTAAGGCCCATCGCGGCGCTGCGGCCGGACGGCAAGGCGCCCTGGTCCTCTCGCCGGGCCGCTCGGCTAGACACTGGCCATCATGGCGCTGCGGCCTCTTGCAGCGCCAGCTTAATGAGCCCCGGGAGCACGGCCGCGATCTCGGAGGAGAGTTCGAGGCCTGGCTCCAACGTGGCAGGTTGAACGCCCAGCACGATGACGCGCGACGGCGCGCAGCCCAGCCTTTCGGCCATATGGAGGCTGTCCGCGAGGCCGAACTCGTGCAGCGACAGCGAGCCGCCCTGCTCAATCAGATCGCGCGCCTCGCAGCGGTAGACCGTACCCGGCGGTCCGTCGCCGGAAGCCGCATCGATCACCACGACCTTGTTGCGTCCGGCCAAGTGGTCGACGAGATCCGCGCCAGACGTACCGCCGTCAAGCACCTCCACGCCGTCCGGCAGCGGCGATTCAGCCAGGCGCCGCACAGCGTGCACGCCGACGCCCTCGTCGCTCAGCAGCAGATTTCCGATTCCCACGATCAGTACATGAGCCGTAAGCTTGTCTCCCATATAAACCCCCGTTTTTTCATTCTATCACGTTGACATCCGCCGGCGATAGAGCGGAAGACAAAAGAGCCGGCGGACCGTTTGGATGGCCCGCCGGCTGCAGCACCCACACACCCCTTCTATCTACGGGTCACAGGCATCTCATCTGTCACGCCGCTGCACGTCGCGCGGATCATGCCGGGAAGCGACCAAGCGTACAATTTCTTGCGGAACTCCCACGTGTTGTCCGAGCGGACAACCACACTTCCGATCTTCGAACCGCTTGCCGCGTTGTTGAACACAACCGTTTTGCCTGCAGGCCCGACACCCCGAACCGTCAGGTACCGGGTGGAACTGACCCACACCGCGTAGGTCATGTCAAAGGTCCCGGCTGCGGACTTGTAAGTGGCCGTCACCGAGGCGGCGCTGCCCGGCATGGTCAGTGTGGTCGCGGCAGAGGTCACGCTGGCGAGCAGCGCGGTATCCCCGGTCCAGCGGTCGAAAACCATACCGGCCGGAGCCGCGTCTGCCTGGATAGCCACAACGGTGCCGGCCTGATATGAGCCGTCGCCGCTGCCGCTGCCCACGGTCAAGGTGTACAGGATCGCCTTATAAGTCGCGGTCAGACTTGCCGCGCCACGCGGCATGGTCACCGTTGTCGAAGCGGCGGCGGCATTCTCTACGTAGGCCGTGTCGCCGGTCCAGCGGTCGAAGGCCATGCCCGCCGCAGCGGCCGCAGCCTGGACGGTCACAACGGTGCCGGCCCGGTAGGAGCCGCCGCCGCTGCCCCCGCTGACAGACAGCGCGTAGTAAACGGGGCGCACCGTGAACGCGACGGCGACCGCGTTGCCAAAGACTTTTCCGTCGCTCGGCCGATAGGTGAAGCTGTCCTCACCCGCGAAACCTGCGGCCGGCTCATACGTGAAGGCGCCGTTCACGTAGAGCGTCAGCGCGCCGTGGGCGGCGGTGGCCTCCAGTGCCACGGTCAGCGGGTCGGCGTCGGCATCGCTGTCGTTGGCCAGCACGCCCGGCGCCCCCACCGACAAGATGGTGGCCTCGTCCAGAGCGTAGCTCTCGGCGACGGCGACGGGCGGGCGGTTGACGGCTTGGGCGGCTGCCACGCGGAAGCCCACGAACTCGTTCTCTTCAGACGGGTCCTGGCTGTCGCGGTACGAGGTGTGGAGCAGGAGCGCGTAGTCGTCGTATGATCCGCCGCGCAAGCCCCGGTCGCTGCCGACGGCGGACTCGTTCCACTCCCACAGGTTGCCCGCCTGGTCACGCGTGCCGTAGTAGCTTTGGCTCAGCGGGTAGGTCCCCGCTGTCGTGGCGTCGCCGACGGCGAGGTCGTAGTTGGCCGCATTGTCGTCCGCCGAGTTCGGAGCCGAAGCCAGCGGCGGCGTGTCGCTGCGGGTCGGATATCCCCAGTACCAGCGCTCCGTCCCGCCTTGGTAATAAGCGGCCTTGTACCACTCGTTCTCCGTCGGCAGAAACACCGCGGCATCCGGATTCCGGCCGCCGACGCTGGTTTCGCCGCTGAACGTGTAGGCGCCGCCTTCGGTCGAGGCCGCCCCCTGAGCGCCGCTGGGCTGGCCGTTATGGAGCCAGTTCGCGAAGCGCAGGGCATCGTACCAGCTGACCCAGGCGACCGAGCGGCCTCCGTCGACAGCCGCATACGTGTAGCCGCCTGGGCTGCCCGATCGCGTAATGCCCATGTAGGGACTGTAGAGGCAGTGGGGGTCGCTGGCCGCCACGGCGTTCAGGAACGCCGCGTACTCGGCCCGCGTCACCTCGTCGACCCCGATGCGGTAGGCGTACGCCACCGCGCCGAACCCCGTTGCGGGGTCGCTGGCGTTTCCCGCGTCGGCCACGGGGACGAACGGCGGCAAGGCGGCTTGCACGAATCCGGCGGCAGCCAACAGCAGGCCTGTCGCAGCGAACAGCCGCAGGCTTGTTTGGGGCCGCTTCTTCAACATCGTGTTCAGTTTGAAGTTCATGGTTGTTGTCCTCTCGTTGCGTCAAGTGGGTTACAGGCCGGCCGTCATGTCCACGCGGCACACCTCGGCCTTCTTGCCCGGGCGCACCAAGTGCACGGAGCAGGACAGGCACGGGTCAAACGAGTGCACCACGCGCAACAGCTCGATCGGGTTGGTCAGATCGCGGATCGGCGTGCCGATCAGCGCCTGTTCGATGGCGCCGTGCTGGCCGCTGTCGTCCATCGGCGAGGCGTTCCACCCCGTCGGGGAGACGACCTGGTACTGCGTCAGCCGCGAGCCGCCGATCTGCGCCCAGTGGCCCAGAGCGCCGCGCGGCGCCTCCGTGAGCCCGACGCCGACGCCGGAGGAGGGCGTGGCCCGGTGGGTGTAGACCGAGCCGCCCGGCACCAGCTGGTTGAGCCAGCCGTCCATGGCGTTGGCGACCTTCTCCGCCTCCAGCAGGCGCGCCACGATGCGGTCCATCGCGGAGATGCCGTAGCGGTAGTCGCCGTTGACCCACATGCGCGCCAGCGGGCCGACCTCGTGAACCGCGCCGGCATAGCGGGGCGCCTTGATCCAGGAGTAGGCGCCGGCCTTGTCTGCCGCAGGCTCGGTGACGCCGGCGGCCGGCGTGCGGTCGCCGCTGTTGGGGGTGTACCAGGCGTGCGACACGTACTCGCGGATCTGCGCCGTGTCGACGGTTCCCAGGGCGCCGTTGGTGTAACGGCCGCGCGCCAACAGCTTGGAGGTGCCGGAGCTGTTGAGATCGAACACGCCGTACGCGAGCAGGTTGCCGCAGCCGGCTCCGATCTCCGTGTAGTCGTTGAACAGGCTCAGCAGCGCCTCGCCGTCGGGCAGCATCACGTTGGTGATGAAACCGCGAAGCTCCGTCAGCAGCGCGCGGAACGCGGCGATGTCCGTTGCCGTCACGGGCTTGGTCGCCCCGCCAGGCACGAAGTTGACCGCCGTGGGCATGTGTCCCGCGAAGATCGCCCCCATCTGGTGCGCTTTGCGGCGCATGGCCAGCGCGGTGACGTAGTTCCCGACCAGCGCGGCTGCCGCGCTGCCGGTGACCATGTCGGGCGAGGTCATGTGCGGACGCCAAGGCGACATGTCCAGGAGGCCGTCGGTGTTGATGTAATCGGGCGCGGCCAGATGGTAGAAGTGCAGGATGTGAGACTGGATGAAGTTCGCGCCGAGCGTGAGGTTGCGAACGATCCGGCCGTTCTCTGCGGGCGTCACCGCGAAGGCGGCCTCCAGCGCCAGGCTGGACGCCATGCCGTGCGAGATCGGGCACACGCCGCAGATGCGCTGGGTCAGTTGCGTCGCATCCCGGGGATCACGGCCCACGAGAATCCGCTCGAACCCGCGGAACATCTGCCCCGCGGCCTTCGCGTCGGTGACCTGCTGAACCGCGCCGGCGGTATCCACAGTCACTTCGATGTCGAGGTGTCCCTCGACGCGCGTCATCGGACTAATGCTGATCGTTGTTGACATGACAGAAGTCTCCTTTGGTCACTATTCGATTTTGGTGTAGAACGGCGACATACCGTCCGGGAAGTTCGGCTCCGAACACCCGATGCAGACGGCGCCCGCGCCGGAGCACCAGCTCACGCCCTTCTGCCCCTGTGCCCCGCTGTTCCAGAGGCGGATGTTGCAGTCGCAGTAGCACTTCGGCCCCTTGCACCCCATCTCCTTGGTGCATCCGCCCTGCCCGGGTCGATGGGCCTCGCCACGGTCTTTCAGCGGGCAATGGTCGCCGTGGAGCAAGCGGCCGAAGAACGTCTTCGGTCGTCCGTAGGCGTCCAGCGCCGGAGCGGCTCCGTTGGCCAGAATATAGGCCACGATGCCCACGACCCAGTCCGGATGCACCGGGCATCCCGGGATCTTGACCACGCGCTTGTTGCCGAAGTAGTCCGGCAGACCGTGGGCTCCGGTCGGGTTCGGCGCCGCGGCCGGTATGCCGCCGAAGCACGCGCACGTGCCAACGCCCAGAACGAATGCCGCGCGCTCGGCGTAGCGGGCCACGGCCTTGTCGAACGTCATGCCCGGCCAGAGGTTGCAGAACTTCCCGCCGCTGCCGGAGGGAATGGCCCCCTCCAGCACGAGCACGTAACCGCCCTGGCGGTAGGTGCGTTCGACTTGTGCGACGGCCATGGTGCCGGCCGCCGCCGTCAGGTTCGGGTGGAAGTTGATGTCCAGCGTGTTGACAGCCAGGTCGTCGATCGTCGTATAGAAGATCGTATTCAGCAGCGAGACCGAACAGCCGCTGCAGGCCTGTCCCTGCAACCACAGCACCGGTACGCCGCCCTCGGCCGTCTCCTTGGCCTGGGCCTCGCCGACCAAGCTCATCACGCCCGTCGCCTCCAACCCGAACGCGGCGCCGATCGCCGAAGTGGCGCGCACGAAATCGCGGCGCGTCAGCCCCATCGCCTTCATCATGTCACCGTTGTTAGTCATGGTCGTTTCTCCTCATGGTTGCCCTTGCGTTCCGGAGCCCAATGGCATGGGACGCGTTTGAATCCGCCTGTTCGCCTGTTCCCGCCGTCCGGCCACAGCCCGAGGACGGAGCCGAACCCTTACGCCTGGCTCTGCGGAGCCACTCTCCCGCGTTCTCAAGATCCTCTCCAACGGCCTGCACCGGATGCATGAAGAACGCCCTGCGCGTCATGTTCATTTTCTCTTGCCTCCTCTCGACCACAGATCCCGGCAGCGTCACCCCCCGCTTTCGCGAACGGATTTCTGCTACGGCGCCATTATAGAGCTTTACTCCAGCCAGCCAGTAGATGAAGGTTCTACGAAGACGGGTAATCCTCTACGAATCTGAGTACAATTCCCCATGTCAAGCAGGTTCCCTAACAGAGGATACCGTGCTATTATGATTCTATGAAAGCAGTGGAGATAGAGGCGGTGCTGCGCGAAGCCTGCAACACGCCGGCGCTCTGCAAGTTGAACGCCCTGGTCCGGGACCTCACCGGCTTGGGCCTGCTTGTTGTCTGGTCGCGTGACGGAGACTCGTTCGGCCAAGTGCCCGTCTGCCACAGCGAGGGCGACCTGCCGCAGTTCTGCCGCATGCTGCACGAGGTCCCGCAGGGGCTCCACCGCTGCATCACCTGCCATTCGCTGCTCGCGATGGCCGCCAGCGGCCGCGGACGGATCACGGAGGGGCGCTGTCATGGCGGCGCCTGCGTGGTCGCCTCCCCGGTGACGGGGTCTGACCTGCCTCCCGAGTCTGAGGTGGTCGTCATCAGCTCGTGCGCCTTCACGGAGCCCGGACGCCGGCAAGGCCTGAAGATCTCGCGCAAGATCGCGGGCGAGCTCGGCCTCGACCCCGTAAAGCTGCGGCATGCCTACGACGCGTTGCCGGAGCTGCCCGAGGAGAAGCGGAAGATGGTGCGCGAGCTCGTCGACACGGCAGCCGCCACGCTGGCCGCGACGCTGCACGGCCGGCTGCCCGGCGCGGCTGCAGCCGCCGAGGAGGAGACCCGGCAAGGGGTTGAGATGAAGCTCAACAACGCGCTGAAAGAGGTTCACACGCCCGAATTCAGCCGCACCGCCGGGTCCGCTCAGACCACCCTGGTGGATGTGGTGAAATCCGTGGTGGGCGCGAACCCGCAGCTGCCCGTGACCGTGGCCGACATTGCGCGGGCCGCGCACATCACGCCCAATCACTTCTCGTTGGTCTTCCGCCGGCAGACCGGCATGACGTTCTCCGATTTTCTCGCCGAAAAGCGCTACGAGCGTGCCGCGGAGCGGCTGTGTAACCTGACGCTCTCCGTCGCCGAAGTGGCCCGGCAATCGGGCTTTTCCGACCCCAACTACTTCGCCAAAGTCTTTCACAAGCGCACCGGCCTATCGCCCCGGCAGTGGCGCCTGCAGAAGCGGGGCGCCGCCATGCCTGCGACGCATCCGGCTGCGGGCGCGCCGGCTTCCGGCCACAGACCCGAGGCGCCGGTCGGAACCGCCCGGCAGTTGCGGACCAGCGCGCGCAAGCATCAAAAGAAAGGGAGGCCTGCATGTGTCTAGCGGTGCCTATGAGAATCGTCGAAATCCGCTCCGACGGCAAAGGCGTGGCCGAGATCGAGGGGAGCCGACACGTCGTGGACCTGTCCCTCGTATCCGGCGCCACCGTCGGCGCCTACGTGATCGTCCACGCGGGCTTCGCCATCGAGACGCTGGACCAGCAAGAGGCCGACGCCACGCTGGCCCTCTTTGCCGAGATCGCCCAGGCTTCAACCCCCGAACCCACGGAGCGGTCATGAACTACATCAACGCCTTCAGAAAACCCGAAGTGGCGGCGCAGTTCGTCCGGCTGATTGCGGAGCAGGGGCGGGAGCTCGCCGCCCAGGGCAAGCGCGTACACATCATGGAGGTTTGCGGCAGCCATACGATGGCGATCGGCCGCTACGGCATCCGCGAACTCCTGCCCGAAAGCGTGGAACTGATCAGCGGGCCGGGCTGCCCGGTCTGCGTGACCGACCCCGGCTATATCGATGCGGCCGTGGAACTGGCCGGCAAAGGTGCGATTCTGGCGACTTTCGGGGACATGATCCGCGTGCCGGGATCGGATTCGGACCTCACCCAGTGCCGCACCGCCGGCGGCGACGTCCGCGTCTGCTACTCGCCGACGTCCGCCGTGGAGCTCGCGCAACAGCACCCGGACCGCGAGGTGGTCTTTCTGGCGATCGGTTTCGAGACCACGATCGTGCCGGTCGTGAGCATTGTGGACGAGGCGCTGCGCGCCGGCGTGCGCAACGTGTCGCTCCTCACGGCTTTCAAGCTTGTGCCGCCGGCGCTCCACGCGCTGCTGGCGGACAAGGAGATCAAGATCGACGCGTATCTCTGCCCCGCGCACGTCAGCGCGATCATCGGTTCGCAGGCGTACGAGCCTTTCGCCAAAGACTATCACGTGCCGTGCGTCGTCGCCGGCTTCGAACCCCTCGACATCCTGTACGGCGTGAACGGCATTCTCGGCCAGGTGCTCAAGGGCGAGGCCAAGGTCGAGAACCAGTATGCGCGCGTGGTTCGGCCGGGCGGCAACCCCAAGGCGCAGGAGCGCATCGCCCGCTATCTGGAACCGGTCGACGCGGTCTGGCGCGGAGTCGGCGTGATCCCGGCGAGCGGCCTCGGCCTGCGCAAGGAGTTCGCCGCCTACGACGCGGAAAAGAAGCTCGGAGTCACCATCCGGCCCGGGCGGCAGCACGCGGGCTGCCGGTGCGGAGACGTCATCAAAGGCAAGCTGCGGCCCACCGCCTGCCCGCTGTTCTCCAAGGTTTGCACCCCGGATCACCCGGTCGGGCCCTGCATGGTGAGCGCGGAGGGCACCTGCGCCGCCTACTTCAAATACGCGCTGCGCGAGCCGTTGCCAGGAGGTGCCTCATGAGTGCGGAGACCTTTATCCAGCTGGCCCACGGCGGAGGCGGGCGCCTCACCCGGGAGCTGATCGAAAACGAAGTGGTGCCGCGCTTTGGCGACGGCCCCCTGCGCGGCCTTCCGGACGGCGCGACTCTGCCTGCGCAGGGCGGCCGGCTGATCTTCACCACGGACAGCTTCGTGGTCCAGCCCCTGGAGTTTCCGGGCGGCAACATCGGGCATCTGGCGGTGCACGGCACCGTGAACGACCTCTCCGTGTGCGGCGGCGAGCCGAAGTGGCTCTCGCTGGCCATGATCATCGAGGAAGGGCTGCCCCTCAGCGTGTTGCGGCGCGTGCTGGACTCGGTGCGCGCGGCCGCCGACGACTGCGGCGTAGCCGTCGTCACCGGCGACACCAAGGTCGTCGCGCGCGGCCAAGGCGATGGCCTGTATCTCAACACGGCGGGCATCGGAACGGCCTGGGCCGAATTCGAGCTGGGCCAGGAGCGAATCCGCGAGGGCGACGCCGTGCTCGTCAGCGGCACGCTGGCCGACCACGGGATGGCCGTCCTCTCCGTGCGGCAGAATCTGGATTTCGTCAACGGCCCTTCGAGCGACACCGGCCCGGTGCACCGCCTGGTCGGCGCGATCCGCGACCTCGGCGCTGCCGTCCGCTTCATGCGCGACCCCACACGCGGCGGCGCAGCGGCGGTGCTCAACGAGTGCGTCGAGGGCCGTGCGTCGGGCATCCTGCTTGTGGAGACCGCCCTGCCGCTGGCCCCGGCCACGCAGGCGGTCGCCGAGATGCTGGGCATCGACCCCCTGCACGCCGCTTCCGAGGGGCGTCTGATCCTGTTCTGCGCGCCAGAAGCCGCGACTGAGATTCTGAAGCGCTGGCGGGCGCTGCCGGAAGGCGCTGGCGCGGCGCGCATCGGCACCGTGAACCGAGACGCCGGGCGCGTGGTGCTTGAAACCGTAACCGGCGGCCACCGCCTGGTCGATGTGCCGCGGGGCGAGCTGCTGCCCAGAATCTGTTAGCCGGTCGGCACGGGCGAAAGGAGGCTGGACATGCACGAGCTGTCAATAGCGCAGGCGCTGGTCGAGCAGGTCGAAGAGGTCGCCGCAAAAGCGCACGCGCTGAGCGTGGTGCGCGTGGTCATCGCGGTCGGCCCGCTTTCCGGCGTGGACGCCGACGCGCTCGGCTCGCTTTTCCCCCTCGTCGCGGAGGGGACCGCCGCCGCGGGCGCCGAGTTGGCGGTCCAGACGGTCGCCATTCGCACGAAGTGCCGGACCTGCGGCCACGAGGCCGAGGCCGACGCCACGTTCGCGGCCTGCACCCAATGCGGGTCGTCGGACGCCGAGCTGAAAGCCGGCCGAGAACTCATGATCCAAACCATCGAGCTTGAAATCGACGAAAGGTAGGTCCATATGTGCAAAGACTGTGGCTGCGGCATCGACCCCAACTTGCATTCCCACGGCGGGTATGCCCATTCTCACGAAGGCCCGAAGGAGCACACGCACCCGGACGCGCACGAGCATCCGCATGTGCATGAGCATCCGCACGCGTCTGCCGCGCCTGCGGAGTCCGAGACGAGGACCGTGGAGCTCCAGCAGAAGATCCTCTCCCGCAACGATGAGCAGGCCGAGAAAAACCGGGCTTGGCTGAAAGCCCACGGCGTCACCGCGGTCAACCTGATTTCATCGCCCGGGGCGGGGAAAACCTATCTGCTCGAGCGCACGCTGGAGGGCCTGCGCGGCCGGGTCCCGTGCGCCGTGATCACGGGCGACCTGCGCACGGACAACGACGCGCGCCGCCTGCAGGGAAAAGGCGCCCCTGTCCGGCAGATCGAGACCATCAACGCCTGCCACCTGAACGCGGAACAGGTTGGACGCCTCCTTCCTGAAATCGCGGATCACGGCATCAGGCTGCTCTTCATCGAAAACGTCGGGAACCTCGTTTGCCCGTCGGCCTTCGATCTGGGCGAGAACTTCAAAATCGCGCTGCTTTCGACCACCGAGGGCGAGGACAAGCCGGTGAAATACCCGACCCTCTTCTCGTCGGCGCCTGTGGCCGTTCTGACCAAGATGGATCTGGCCGAGCACCTCGACTGGAGCGTGGCCGCATGCCGGTCGGCACTTCGTCAGGTGCGTCCCGGCGTGTTCATCTTTGAGCTCAGCGCAAAAACGGGCCTCGGCATGGACGCCTGGCTGGATTACCTGGTCAAGCTGACCGAGTAAGCGTGACTCCGGACGGCCTCTTTCCGACAGGACCCGGAAAGAGCGCCGTGGGGACGAAATGAAGCGCGACGAATCGATGACGCCCCTCTGTCCGCCGCGCGCCTTTCTGCTATAATGACGCTTCATGCGTGAGCGCGCCATCATACGGACGGCGGGCCTCACGACCAGGAGCGCCGGTGAACCCCTTAATCCAGAGAACTCCACGAGCCGCCCCCCCTCCCCGCCTGATCGGGCGGCCGGCCGCCGCCGCGCAAGCGTGGTGGGCCGCCATCCTCCTGCCCGTGTGCCTGGCGGCGTGCGCGCCGCTGTTGCGGCCCTCGGGAGGCCGCGCCGTTGCCCACCGCATTCAGGCGCACCACCCCGACGCTCCCGCAGAGGCGCCGAGGGCTTACACGCTCGTCGAGATCAAAGATCCTCAGGGCTTCCCCACCGAATACCGGATGACCGTCGATTCCGTGATCTGCCCAGAAAAGGTGTGCCGCGTCATCCGGGTTGACATGACGTGGGACGTGCTCGGCCGCTTCCTGCGCTATGAGTTGCCGCCGGGCGAATGTCTCGAAAAAGGGCTGCCCGGAGGCACGAACTCGGCCGCGGAATGGACGGGGAGGCCGTTCACAGAGGCCGACACCCGCAAGCTGGATGAAATCCTCAAGGACGAGCAATCGTTGCTCGGAGAGCAAGAACTCTCCGGCATGACACGGCTCCACCGCAAAGGCGAGGTCGACGGCATCACCGGCGCGACGCCTGCATCGGTCCGAGAGGCCGTGGTCGAGGGGGCCGCACTCACCTGCTACAACCTGTGGCACTGGGCGCACGGCGACGTGGCCGAAGCCGCCAGGGCGTTGACCCACAAGCAGTGCAGCCCCGCCATGCTGCGGCACTTCCTCGACGCCAGCGATCGGCACGTCGTCGTCTTTGCCCTGGATCACCTGCGGCTCCACAAGCTGTTCGACCCCGTTTCGGTGCGCGCGGCGCAAGCCGCCATGAGCCGGGGCGACCGCAGCCGCGCCGACCACGGGTTGGACTACCTGCGGGCCGCCCTCTCCGAGCGGGAGGCCTTCTATGCGGCCGTGGCCGCCGTGATCAGCGCCAGCACCGGCGAGGCCCGCACGCACCTCTTGGACCGGATGGTGTCGGAGCCCGCATTGCCCGGCGTCTTTTTCGAGACGGTCGGCATCAGCCTGCCGGCATGGAAGGGCTATTACGAGATCCACCTCTTCCTGTGCCTCGCCGACAAGCACGGCTGCGCCTCGCCCACACTGGTCGCCCAGGTGACGCGGCTTCTGGACCACCCCGACTTCTTCATCGCCCGGAGAGCTTTCGCGTTCTTGAAGAGCCAGCCTGCCCTCGACGGGACGACCGCCATGCGGCTGAACACCTTCCGCGAGGAAGCCGAGCGCAAGGGACGCAGCCTGTGAATCCCGGCAGACAGAATCTGGACAACGCGAAGGACACGCCCATGAAACGGTTTTGGGTACGGCTGATGATCTGGACGGCGCTGATGCCGGTTGCCGCGGCGGCATCGGCATCGAAGCCCAACGTGGTGGTCCTGCTGGCCGATGATGCCGGCTGGGGCGACTACAGCGCAAGCGGCAACCGGCAGGTCCACACCCCGCAGATCGACTCGCTCGCGCGCGACGGCGTCTCCTTCGACCGCTTCTTCGTCTGTCCGCTCTGCGCGCCCACGCGCGCCGAGTTCCTCACGGGGCGCGCCTATCTGCGGACCGGCGTGCGCGGCGTCTCCACCGGCCACGAGCGGCTGGACGTCGGCGAGCGCACGGTCGCGGACGCCTTCCGCGCAGCAGGCTACGCCACCGGCGCCTTCGGCAAGTGGCACAACGGCAGCCAGTGGCCCTACCATCCCAGGGCACGCGGCTTCGACACGTTCTACGGCTACACGGCCGGCCACTGGGGCGAGTACGTCGATCCGCCGCTCGAGCGCGACGGCCGGATGGAACGCGCCAAGGGGTACATCGTCGACGTCTGCACGGACGAAGCCCTGGCCTTCATCGACCGCAACCGCGACAAACCGTTCTTCTGCTATGTGCCCTTCACCACGCCGCATTCACCTTGGTCGGTGCCCCAGGACTATTGGCTGCGCTTCAAGGACAAGCCGCTCAGTCAGCTTGCCACCCAGCCCAAACAGGAGAACCTCGACCAGACGCGCTGCGCGCTGGCCATGTTGGAGAACCAGGACTGGAACGTCGGCCGCATCTTGGCGAAGCTGGAGGAACTCAAGCTCGCCGACAACACGATCGTGCTCTATTTCTCGGACAACGGGCCCAATACCTGGCGCTGGAACGGCGGCATGGCCGGAAAAAAAGGCGGCACCGATGAAGGCAGCGTGCGTTCGGTCTGCTTCCTGCGCTGGCCCGCCGCGCTGCCCAAGGGGCTGACCGTCCCGGAAATCGCCGGGGCCATCGATCTCCTGCCCACGCTCACCGCGCTGGCAGGCGTTCCGCGCGTCGGCGACAGACCGCTCGACGGCCTAGACCTTTCGCCGCTGCTGCGCGGGCGGCAGAGCGAGTGGCCCGACCGCAGGATCTTCACCGCGTGGGGCGGCAACGTGAGCGTGCGCACGCAGCGGCACCGCCTCAGCGCGTCGGGCGCGCTGTTCGACATGCGCGCCGACCCCGGCCAGACGCGCGATGTCTCGGCCGAGCAGCGCGCTGTTGCCGACAGGCTCAAACAGGACGCGCTCCTTTGGCGCGCGGAGGTCTACGGCCCCGACGAGGACGCCAAATTTGAAAAGAACGGCCGGGTGGACCCGCGCCTGCTGGATGTCGGTTACCCCGCGTTCCCGGCCACAATGCTGCCCGCGCGCGACGGCGAGCCGCGCGGCTGCATCAGGCGCAGCAGCAAGGCCCCCAACTGCTCGTTCTTCGTCAACTGGGTCGACACCTCGGGCGAAATGGTCTGGAACGTCGACGTCCAGACCGCCGGCGATTACGCCGTGTCGATCGACTACACCTGTCCGCTGGCGGACGCGGGATCGTTGGTCGAACTGAGCCTGAACGGGGCGAAGGTGCGCGGGCGCGTGACGCCCGGCTGGGACCCGCCGCTCTACACCAACCAGGACACGGTGGCGCGCCCGGACGGCGAATCGCAGATGAAAGAGTTCCGCACCCTCAACCTGGATGCGATCACCCTCGAAAAAGGGGCCGGACCGCTCGTCCTGCGGGCCCTCGAAATCCCGGGCAAGAGCGTCATGGACGTGCGCCGCGTGACGCTGACGCTGAAGAACTGAAGAGTCTCGGCCGTCCCTCTCGGACAGCCCCCGCCTGGGAACACGAGCGAGGCGAGCGGGATCGCGCCGGGGTTTCTGTTGCGTTCGACGGATGGAACGTGTACCTTTTTTCGCGCTTATGAATGTCCTCTGCCCCTTCTTGACCGCGGCCTTGTGCCTGGCCGTTGAACCCCGCGTTGCCCAGGCCGAGAGTCCCGCAGCGCCGTTGCCGTTTGTCCATCCCGGCCTGCTGCACTCGCAGGCCGACCTCGAGCGGATGCGGCAGCGCGTGGCGACGCGGCAGGAGCCGTGGCTCAGCGGCTTCGCCAAGCTGCGCGACGACCGCTGTTCGCGCTCCGACTGGAAGCTGAACGGGCCGGTGGAGACCGTGACCCGCAGTCCGCTGGGCGCGCCGGGCAACGGCCAGATGGTGATGGACGGCAACGCCGCCTACCAGAACGCGCTGATGTGGTGCCTCACCGGCAACGACGCGCACGCGAAGAAAGCCGTCGAAATCCTCGACGCCTGGTCGGCCACACTCAAGGTCATGGACGGACGCGACGTGCAGCTCAGCGCGGGGCTCAACGGCTTCAAGTTCGTCAACGCCGCCGAGCTGATGCGCTACACCTACCCAGCCTGGCCGGCCGGCGACATCGCCCGCTGCGAACGCATGCTGAAAGAGGTCGTGTATCCGCCGATCATGAACTTCGCCCTGCACGCCAACGGCAACTGGGATGCGGCCTGCATCAAGACGACCTTGGCGATCGGCGTCTTCTGCAACGACCGCGCCCTGTTCGACCGCGCGGTCCGCTACTTCCGTTCAGGAAAGGGCAACGGCCGCCTGACGCACTACGTGATCAACGAGGCCGGCCAATGCCAGGAGAGCGGCCGCGACCAGCAGCACACGCAGCTCGGCCTCGGCCTGCTGGCCGAAGCCTGCGAGATCGCCTGGAACCAAGGCGTTGACCTCTACGCGGAGGCTGACGGGCGGCTGCTCAAGGGCTTCGAATACACGGCCCGCTACAATCTGGGAGACGAAGCCGTGCCGTTCAGCGCGCACACCGACACGACCGGCAAATACCGCCACAAGCAGATCTCCTCCGACGGCCGCGGGCACTTGCGGCCGATCTACGAGATGGTCTGGAACCACTACCAGAACCGGCGCGGCATCCCGGCCCCCTTCACCCGCCGGGCAGCGGATGCGATCCGCCCCGAGGGCGCCGCACAGGGCTCGGACCACCCCGGCTTCGGCACGCTGCTCTTCTCGATTCCTCCGGCGGCGCCACACCGTAACGCGGCCGATCAAACGGCCCGCACGGAAAAGTAATCCGGAGACGCGCCGAACCGCTCGCACATGACACCCACAAAGCGCCGGAAGATCTCGTGTCCGCTCCCCGTTTCCATGCAGGACGAAAACACGTTCTGAACTTGCCCTCCATGCCGGCTCAAGGCGTCGCGGTTGCGCAGCACATAGACTTTCATGATGCGGCTGTCGAACTCCGGATGGAACTGCACGCCCCAGACGCAACGGCCGATGGAAAATGCCGCGCACGCATCCATCCGCGTCGTGGCGATCACCACAGCCCCCGGAGGCGGGACCAGGACCGACTGCTGATGGCACATGTGCGCCTTGAAGGGGCCCCGGAACTCGCGCAACAGCGCGTCGTCGTGTCCCGCCAGGGTCGGCGTGACGACCACGGTCCCGAACTCCAGCCCTTCGGGGTTGTCGCCGACCGTCCCGCCGCAGGCGTAGGCCAACAACTGATGGCCGTAGCAAATGCCGAGCGTCGGCACCGCAGCCCTCACCGCTTTCAGCAACCACTCGGCCGTTCGCTCACTCCAGCGCGCGTGTTGAGTTACCATGTCGTGCGACCCCGTCACGATCACGCCCGCATAGGCTTCCGGCTCAGGCAATTCCCCACCTTTGAAGACGTCGATGCACTCGGTCCCGAACGGACAGCCGCGGCCGAGCCCCTTGACAATCCAGGCGTCGAAATCGCCCTTGATCTCGTTCAGCGACGGATAGGTGGTGCCGGTTTTAACGATCAAGATGTTCTGCATGGGGCCTCCGGAAGGTGACGCGGCTCTGTAAGCAAAACATATGCCACAGCGCCACGACGTCGCCAGAGTCCCTCTTGCCGACCGTCATTCACAGGTTTTTTGCGCACCGCCCATGGAGCGGACACACAAAAATGTAAAGCGGTTGCGCATCACGCACGTTTTTTGTCCCCTCGCGGCCGCTCCGTTCGAGCGCACTCACCGTCGCAGGATTGAAGGCGCTGTGCCCCTGCATTCCTTTCAGGGGCGGTTGCTGGAGCGCGGAACGCCTTCCTGCAGCGCCCCCAGATACCGGCGCATCGCTACCGCGAGCGACGCGCCGAAAAGGCGCGCCGAGTCCGCATTGACCTCCTTGCCGTTCGCAGTCGCATAGGGGATCTCGAACGAGCCGGCGAACCGGATGCCCGGCTGGGTCGCCGCCCAGCGCACGGCGCTCATGCCCTGCGCGTAGTTGGCCGACGTGTTCCAGGCGCGGCCGTGCGGCAGGTCGTTCGCCTGACGGTATGCCAGAACATTCGGCTCGACGCGCTCAAGCTGCTGACCGAACGCCTGCTGCTGCGCCCAGAGTTCCGGATTCATGCTGCCGACCTGGTACACCCACTCGTTGTACGGGCCGCGGATCCACGGGCAATGCAGGTCCAGCGCCATCGTGAGCGCCCCGCGCGCCCAGGCGGGCACCTGCTCGCGGATCGAGGCGGTTTCGGGGTACAGGCTTGTGCCGTCATAGTCACGATTGTGGTCGCGCGGCGCGCGATACTTCCCTTGATCGCCCTCCTCTACCCCGTCCTTATCCACGAAAGGGATCACCAGAAACTCGACGTTCTCGCGCAGCCAGCGGCCGGGTTCATCATCCGCCAGAACGCCCTCGATCAGGCCTTCCAGCGCATAGCTGGCCATCATCTCGCAACAGTGGTGACGCGCCGTCAGCAGCACGCGGTATCGCGGCTCTTGGCCGATGCAGCCGGCCCTGAGCGTCTCGACCGTGCGTCCTTTCCGCGTGGACGTCAGGCGACCCCGCTCCAGACCGGGCGAAGCAGCCTGGCGCGCGAGGAACCGATCCCACTCGGCCTGCGTATAGACCATGCCGAACGCGAACCAGACCTCCTGCGCGGCGGGCGCAAACGTGTAGGTGAACCGCTTCGTCGTGAAGGCCTGGCCCAGCCACTGCCAAGTGCGCCCGCGATCCGTCGAGACCGCCGGGCCGCGCGTGCCGACCGGCTCGCCGTCGCTGAACGTGAACGTCAGCGTGCGGCCCTCAGCACCGCACACGCGAAACGCCCAGTAGAACCACCACTGCGAGCTGCCCCGCCGCTCTTGGCGGAGAGTCACCTGGTCGCCTTCGATCCGCTCGCACACGATGTTTCCGGCCGGAAGCTGCGCGTCCACGCTTACGGCAGCCCACGCCGCAGAACCGCTGACAAACTCCAGGACGACTGCGGCGCAGACGATCCACCTGTTGAGGCAGGGCGGTCTCATTTTTCCGGAAACACCTCCATCAGCGCGTCGGCAAAGAGCCGCATGCCGCGCTCGTCGGGATGGTTGATGTTGTTCACCAGCAGCGTCGAATAGGGCAGGCCCTGTCGCCAGAGGCGTCCCCAGCGGCGAGACGCGTCCGCCAGCGCGACCGGATGGTTCTGGGCGAACAGCTTCAGCCCCCGGACATAAGGCCGGGGATCCTCGTCGATCTCGCGCTCCTGCTTCAAGCCCATCCAATCGGGCCGCGCATAATGAGGGGTCAGGACGATCCACTCCGCGCCGATGCGCCGGAAGTCCTTGAGGATCGCGCCATAGTATTCGAGCACGGCCGCCTCGTCCATCGAGGCGTCGTTGATGAACTCCGACACGATCAGATCGGGCCGCATCCCCAGCACCTTGTCCGCATAATTCCGCGGGCTTCCGGCAGGTTCACGACGGTAAGCCGTGGTGGTGCGCCCGCCCCAGCCTTCGGACATCAGGATCACCGTTGCCTGAGGGAAGCGCTCGCGCAGCCGCGCCGCGAACTGCTCCTGCCACTTCTGCTGCCACGGCAGGTAGACACACTCGGTGACGCTGTCGCCCCACGCGAGAATCTTGACCGTGCCGCCGCTCCTCAACTTGGCCAGCGTGCGGGACAGCAGCCGCTCCGCCGCGGACGGAGCGGTGCGCGGCAACTCCGGACAGGCGGCCTCCAGCACCGGGAACAGCAACTCCGGAGCCAAGGCGCGGATGCGCCCGGACAGCCACACATTGCCCACGCGCGTCTCGCCGGAAGCCAGGTCAGGCGGACGCGGCGTGGCCACGTGCGGCGTTCCTTTGCGCACCTCCAGCCGGCCTTGCGGCGTCAGCACCACGCTGTCGAGCCGCATCAACGCATGACGGTAGCTCGCGAAAACCGGCCGGTCCGCAGGGATGCCCCCCCCTTCCATCCGGCCGAAGCCGCCCCAGCGGGGCTCCAGCTGATAATCCTTGCCGAGCGCATACGTCTTGGCCTCCGCCCCGGCGCCGTCGCGCACCACCAGCGAGGCCGGCTCCAGCGCGTCAGCCACGCTGCACGCTTCGGCGCGGGTGCCCGTCAGCGGCGCCCCGCGCCGCCAAACCGGCCCCTGAAACAGCGGCAGCGCCTCATACTTCTCATCCGTCACCGTCACAAGGTCCGGCGGGTCGACCGCCAGCACCGCCGACGTGCCGCCACAGGCGACTTTCACCTGCCATGTGCCCGCGATGTCCATCTGCGGGAGCTCTCCGGCGAGCGGCGCGCCTACCGCCAGCAGCCCCAACCAGCCAGCCACACCTGTTTTCAATGCCTTGCTCATAATGGTCGTGATAGTAAAGCGTCCTGACGTTTTTGGCAAGCCGCGGAGCGAGGACCCTTTTGTATTGACGCCATGCGCCTTGAAGCTCCAAAATAATGACACCTTTGGTTTCATTCTTGTAGACGGATTCAGCTGTCACGCCGGACCCGCACGGCAATGACAAGAAAAGGAACTCGCCATGACGAACCCTCCGCGCCTGAAGCGCGATTTCGCGACATCCTTCACCGCAACCCTGCTGGTCCTGGCCCTTCCAAACATCGTCCTGGCCGCCAATCTCTGGGACGGCGGTGCCGACGATGACAGCTGGGGGTCGGCGACCAACTGGGACGACAATGCGGTGCCCCTTTTCCCCGCGGCCCTCACCTTCGGCGGCAACACCCGCCTGTCCCCCTCCAACGGGCTGACGGACGTCACCGTGAACGGCATCACCTTCGCAGCCGGAGCAGGAGCGTTCACGTTGAAAGGCAACCCCTTCACGCTGGCCGGCAACATCGCCGTCACGGCGGGCGGCGTCACGACCAACACGCAGACCTTCAACCTCGACATGGTGCTGGGGACCTCACCGACCGTCACGACCACGCTGCGAGGGCCGGTCGTATTCAACGGCGCCCTCAGCGGCGCAAACGGTCTCACCCTGACCGGCACCGGCTACTCGCAATTCTGCGGCACAAACACCTACTCGGGCGACACGACCGTCCACAACGAAACCTATATCTCGATCGCCAGCCCCACCCCCTTCGGCTCGGGGCGGGTCAAGTTCGGCGCGGCGTCCGGCGCGCCCCAGCAGTGGATCGTTGCTTCGGGTGCCGACCGCACGCTCACCAACAACGTGGACATCAACACGGTCCTCTTCGTCGCCCACAACCCGACGGTGGCTGGCAAACTCCCGGCCAACCTGACGCTTGCCGGCGCCGTCTCGCTGAAGAACCCCTCGAGCGGCTTCTATGTCAACGCGAACAACCTGACCCTGGCCGGCCCCGTCAGCGGGGGCGGAGGAGCCGGCTCGATTTTCGAGCTGCGCGCCGGCAAGCTCACGCTGCAAGGGGCCAACACCTTCACCAACTCGATCCGCATCACCCATCCCGGCTACGGCCCCGCGCGCACGCTGAACATCAATGCCGACGCCGCGCTCGGACACACCAACAACAGCGTCCGCTTTGACACCAGCGCCACCTTCCAGCTCGCGGCCGCCTCCACCGTCGCACTCTCGCCCACGCGCGTCATCGACATCACCTCCGGCAAAACCGCCACGTTCGACATCCCGTCAGGCGCCTCTCTCTCCATCCCCGGCGCCATCACCAACACCGGCTCGCTCGCCAAGATCAACGCCGGCGCTCTGACGCTCGCCGGCCCCAACACCTTCAGCGGCGGGACCTGGCTCTATGGCGGCGCGCTGGGCCTCAGCGCCGACGCCAGCCTTGGAGCCCCTCCCGCCGCGCCGGCCACCAACCTTTCCGTCGCCTCCAGCGCCACGCTCCGCGCCGAGGCCACCCACGCCCTTTCCGCCAACCGCACCCTCTGGATCGGCACCAACGTGACCGCGACGTTCGATACCCAAAGCTATACCCAGACGGTCAACGGAACGGTCGCCGGCGCCCCCGGGAGCTGGCTGGCCAAAACCGGAAGCGGCGTCCTCCAGCTCGCCCCCGGCGCCGACCGGACAAACGTCGTCAGCTCGCTGCGGTCGCTGGCCGGCACGCTCGCGTTTGCAGACGGCACACACCTCGTCACCAGCAACACGATCTGGAACCTCTACCCCATCAACGACATCTTCCACGTGAACGGCGGCGAGGTGCGGGTGAGCGGCGGACGGCTCATGACCACCGGCGACGGCTACGCGACCGTCCAGAACGGCGCGCTGACCGTCACCGCGGGCACGCTGGACCTCAACAGCCTGCGCGAGCTGCTGAACGCCTACTCCGGCACGGGCAACACGACCGTCGGCGGCAGCGGCGTGCTCGACCTGCAGGTGCTGCGCATCACACAGAGCGGTACCCCGGCCGTCTCGAACGTCGTGAACGTCAATGCGGGCGGCACCATCCGGCTCAGAAACTTCAGTATCGACACGGGGTTCTCCAACCCCTACGGAACCGTGAACCTCAACGGCGGCACGCTCGTCGCCAAGACCTCCACCGACGGCTTCATCGGCTACAACACCGGCAAATGGGTCACCAACGTCTTCTTGAACGTGCTCGCCGGCGGCGCGATGATCGACAGCGGCACCAACTCCATCGCCGTGCAGCTGCCGCTGAACGCCGGCGAGCCGAGTGACGGCGGCCTCACCAAGAAAGGCGACGGCCTGCTGACGCTCGCCAACACCAACGGCTACAGCGGCCTCACAACGGTAGAGGCCGGCACGCTCCGCCTGGGCACAGCAAACACGCTCCTGCCGGGCAACGCGGTCCTCGTCGGCTCGAACGGGGTCTTCGATGTCAACGGCAAGGCGCAGACGCTCGCCGGCCTCGGCGGCAGCGGCCTGGTCACGAACAACAGCCTGCTCGCGGTCACGGCCGAAGTCGAGCCCGGCGGCCCCCTCGCCGTGGGGCAGCTGACCCTCGCGGCCGCGCCGGCCTTGCTGGCCGGCACGTTCCGCGTCGACGTCGCGACCAACGGCGTCAGCGACCGGCTGCACGTCCGAGGAAACCTCAACCTCTCCGGCCTGGCGCTGGAGCTGGCGAATCCGGGCGGCCTCGAGAAACACGCGCAGTACGTGATCGCCTCCTGCACCGGCGCGCTGACCGTCCCCTTCCAATCCGCCGCGCTGCCGACGCGCTGGCACTTGACCTACAATACCGCCGGCGGCGAAGTCCGCCTCTGTTACAACTTCGGCACGCTCATTTCCGTGCGATGAAGGAACGGCCGCGCCGCCTCTCGCATCAAGGCATCGGCGCGGGGACCGGCAGCCGCTGCCACGCATCCGTGAGGTCGCGCAGCGCTGCGGGCAACTCGCCCGCAAAGCCCTGGACCGCCCCGCTCACGCGTCCCGACTCGTCCTTCACAAAGGCCAAGTCGAGGCGTTCCGGCAGCGCGATCTCCAGCCCGTCCGTCTTGAGCTGCTTCAGGCCTCCCGCAGCAAAGGCCGCAAGCTGCCCGTCCGGCGCAAAGCGGAGGGCGACCACGCCGACGGCGTCGACCGTCACGCGGCGTCCCTGCCACTGAAACGTCTCGGCGATCGGATCGCCCGCAGCCGCCTTGCGCGCCTCAACCCTCACCCAGGTGCCGTCGGTCAAGGCGGCGTGGCCCGCCACGGGCGGCGCTGCCAGCGCCCCCCCCGTGTGGCCCCAGCGTTTGTCCTTGACCGGCCAAGGCGTCACGCGCGCCACGCCCTGCTCTTCCAGCAGCCGCACCACCTCCCGCGCGCAGCCGGCCTCCTCTTCACACGGCCGCACGCGACTGCCCAGCCGTGCGACCGCGTCGAGCGGACGCGCCTCGGAATCGCAGGTCCACCCGCCGATCCGGAAGAGCGCGCTCCGTCCCGCCGCCGCGCGGCTGAAGAAGGCCAGCTCGGCCTCGTCGCCGAACTCAGGCTGGAACAGCACCACCGCGCGGTAGCGTTGAGGGCCCAGACAAACGTAGCCGTCGGCATCGATCGTCAGCGCTTGTGTCCCCGCCAAGCTGGAGGGCACCAGATCCGCAGGATATCCTTGCGCGCACAGTGCCGAGGCCACCCCAAGGCCCACGTCGTTGTAGGAGGGTTGTGTCCAGTTCATGGCGCAGGCGTGACCGAAAACGACGGCCACGGGACAGTCGAGCGGCGCGCGCGTGATGAAGTCGAGCATGCGCAACCGCGTCATGGCCGCCATGAGCCCGCTCCGCATGAGCCCGTAGTCGCGTTCGCCGCCTTTGAGATCGGACCGGGGATAGAGCGGGTGCACGTTGAGACGTCCGCCGCTCAGCGCTCCGGCCCACACCTCGCCCACATAGGGCGCGCTCTCTTTGGCATAGAACTGATTGTACCAGAGGGGATAGCCCCAGCGCTTGGCGAGCGAGGTACGGCACGCATAAGGCGTCGATTCGTCCGACTGCCCCATGTCGCGCGTCGCCTCCCACCACGAGAGCCCGTTCTTGCGGAACTCCTGCGCGCCCGGATACGGGATCCACGTCGCGTGCGTCACGATGAAGGCGTCCTTGCCGAAGGTCTCTTTGCCGGCGCGGTAGAAGTCGTCCTCGATCGCCACGTTGCGCGTGCGGCACAGCTTGCGGTAACGGTTGACCGCAGCCGCGCGAGCCTGTTCCCGGCCGCTCTCGCCCACGCACATGAGCAGCGTGTCCCGCACGAGATCGCGTCCGCCGGAGGCCTGCGCGTAGGCCTCGGCCAGGGCCGGCGAGAACCAGTAGCGGTCGTGACCGGGGTTCCCCGTGTGGTCCGGCGGAAACCCCCACTCGTCTTTCATGACGCCCGCCAGCGGCACGTCGGCATACTGCCGCATGATCTCGCGCTGAAAAGCGAAGAAGTGCGGCGCGAAGACGTCGGGCGAAAGCACGGTGTGCGCGGCGATGACGCACACTCCGCGCCCCGGCTGAGGAGGCACGCGCACCGTCAGGCGCCGCGGCCCGCCCGCGGTCGCGATCACGCCTTCGCCCGTGATGTCGCGCACCGAAGCGGGGTCGATGCCGTCCGGCCCTTTCACATAGGCGTACACGCGCACCAGCCGTGTGGTCAGGCACTCGTACTTGGGAAGCGACCCGATCATGTGGTCGCTCGAGTCGGCGCCCTCGAACACCACTTCGGCGGCCCCCGTGGCGGGGAACTCGGCCATTTTCAACACGAGCTCCTGCTGCAGTTCATCCGGGTAGCGGTCGCGGAAGGCCTGCCGCGCCAGACGGAGGTCGACCTCCAAGGCGATCTGCAGCCCGCGCTCGCCGGCATAGCGCGCGGCCCGCGCAGCCTGCGCGTGCATCGCGGGCTCCGTCACCTCGAGCCTGCGGCAGGCGGTCGAGAGCAGCGTGTACGGCGAGTGGGCGGCGGCCGCGTCCAGGAACGGCTTGTATCCCTCGGGCTCCAGCACCTCCTTAGACCAGAACCAGGCCCCGATCACCGGCGGCCACTCGCGCCCGGACGGCCTCGCCGGCAAAGATTCCGCGCGCGCTTCTGCAAGGCCCGCCGCAACCGCGACGGCCACCAGACAGCCGACTCTACAGGTCCCCGTTCTTTTGCTCATAGTCCCCCCTCCTCACCGTCTCATTTTGCTTCGCGGATCGTCACCGGGCCGATCAGTCCGGAACGATAACCGCCGACGTCCGATCCTTCTTTCACGCCCGTGTAAGTGGTCCACGTTATGCGCTGCGCCTCCGGCAGACGAGCATCGCCGATCAGCCGGTTCACCCACGTGTTCGCCACGCGGATCTCCAGCGTGTTGTCCCCGCTCTTGAGCGCGCCTGTCAGGCTGACCTCGTTGGGCGAACACCAAACCGTGCCGCAGAACGTCCCGTTGAGCGTGACCTCCGCAGCGGTGGCGAGCGTGCCGAGAGAGAGCCTGTACGCGCCCTCGGCCGGGCCGCGCCACACGAATGCGTGCCGGTAGCTGATCACGCCGGAGAAGTATTTGACGGCCTCCGCGTCGGACGTGGACAGATCGGACAGCTTCGGCAGCGTCAAGGCCTCAGGAGCCGCCAGCCCCTTGAAGCTCAGCGTCCAGGGACCGCCCAGATCCTGGCGCGGCTCGTAGCGGGGAAAATTCCTTTCAGCCGGGCCTCTGGCCACGGCCGTGGGCGTCCGGAACACGACGAATCCGCTCACCCCGGGCGCGCCCAGATCGAAGGGCAGCCACGTCATGCCGCCCTCCTGCGTATAGGCCCGCGCCACCGTGCGCTCGCCCGTCATCGGGTTCCAGATTTCGGGGACCTTGCCGGTGACGCGGAAGCCCATCCGGTCGCGATCGGGATGCAGCGTCCCGCGCGAGGGCCGGACGAAATAGATCTCGGCATCGCCGTCGCGCCGGTGGATGTAGCCGACTGCGGCGTTGGCGTCCTGCGCCTGGACCTTGAAATCCGGCGGGATCGAGAGGCGGGCCAACGCTTCTTCCAGGCTCATGCCGCACAGCACGCGGCCTTTTCCGCAGGCGCGCTCGCGTACGGCCGCGCCGTCGCAGTCGCCCCATAGCCCGGCGGCGATCCGGCGCACCTCATCGTCGCAAGCGGGATACCCGGAGAGGCTGGGGCTCGCGCAGGGACGCGGCCCAAGAACCGTTATGCCAGACTCGACCAGCGCAGCCACCTTGCGCAGCGTCTCCGGCGTCATGCGCTCAGAACGAGCGAGCGCGAGCAGCCGGTAGGACGAGCCGCCTGGACCGCCCACCGTGCCGTCCGGCCGGACCGCTAAAGCGTCCTTCAGAAACGCGGCCGGCAGCAGATCGTACTCGTATCCCTCCGGCAATCCGTCCAGCCCGTCGCGATACCCCCCGCCGCTCTCCGCTTTGCGGTATGTCTTGACCAGCGGCCCCAAGGTGGACTCCCCATAGCACGCCAGAACATCCGCCACGGCCTGCCCCCGCTGCAGCAAATACTGGCAGCGCGAGAGATAGGAGATCCACGGCTTGCCCATCGGCCACCAGGTCTGCCCGCGACTGAAGGTCGTGCCGTAAGACCAGAATGCAGGCCCAGGGAAAAGCCGGTCCGGCTGCGGATTATGTGCGTAGGTGTGGAACACGATGCGGTTGACGCCGACGGAGAAAAAGAAATCCTCCTCGGCCTTGAGCGTCCGCGGCGAAGTATCCCACGCCGCGCGCGAGGTATGAGCCTCCATCGCGACCAGCGGGCGTCCCGCCAGGTGAGCCGCAGAGACCGCCTCGCGCATCGGGCGTCCCGCTTCGGTCATGGGAATGTCGACGTGGAGATAGTGTTCCACCGCGTCCGCCACCATTGTTCCCGCGCCGCTGCCGCCCACCGACTCGGCTGCGAAGGTCAGCCCGTTCTCTCGCGCGCGCCGTCGGATGACATCGAAGAAGTTTTCCATCAGCAAATCGTTGCAGGTCTGGCGGGCATCGCGCAGAAAGCGATCCGTAAGGTCGCGGCTCTTCACGATGTAACCGGCGTAGGCAGGCAACCATGGTGTCACCTCATAACCGCGGCGCGCCTTGAAGGCCGCGGGATACTGGTGAGTCCAGTTCTGCGTCTCGGCTTCCCAGCTGTCCAGCAGCACCCCCTTGACCGCTTTAGAGCCGCAGGCCTTGGCCTCGCCGAGGATCACCCCCATGTATTGGTCGAAGTGGAAAGACGCCACGGCGGCATCGAACTTGTCGCACTCGAGTCCGGAGCCCTCTTGCGGCGCCGGCATGTTGCGGCGCGTCTTGCTGCGGTAGCCGACTCTCAGCACGGTCCACTCGCCCGCCGGAGCCGTCCAGACCAAATCGCCCTTTGCATCGCGCCTTGCGGTCAGATCGACGATCGTCGCGGGGTCGACCGCGTCGTCCGCCTCGTCTGCCAAGGGCGGTTCGTCCACGAAAGTCAAGCCGTTCTCGCCGGTCTTCCCCTTGAGTCCGGAAACCACGGGGCGCGAAGAGAAGCCGACGCGCGTGAGGCGCACGCAATGGCGTCCCTGCCACACGAGCCGGAAATGTCTGGCGCTGGTCGCGGGGATCGCATGGTCGACGTCATCAAGCTCGCAGTTGTAGTGGCAAGCAAAGGTCGACAGCTCGACCACCGGCCGGAACGTCACGCCGTCCAAGCTGGACTCCACCAGAGGGCGGTGGGCGTCAGGCTCGATGCAGCCGCCGCTCGACGCGAGCGTAACGCACCGCACGGTGACGGGCTCCGGGAAAGAGAAGAGTATCCAGTCGGCACGCGGCTCTTTCGCCTCCACGACGACCGTGCCCGCGTCTTTGTTTTTGCCGTAGAGATCACGGCTGACTTCGCGTCGGTTCAACAATGCGAGACGGTCGCAAGGGAACGAGGCCGTCACCGACGGCTCCGGCAGTGGACGGGACGCGAGGACTGCGGGAGGCGTCGGAAAGGCGAGGACCGCGATGTCGCGGTAAAAGCGGTCGCCCTTTTCCGGCCATGAGGGCGGTGCGGCAAGGGTCACCGTCTCGCCGCCCGATGCGCGCGCCTCTTGGCATTCGACCAGAAACATCGCGCGGTCCGGCGTGATCCAAGGCCCCCCCGCGCCGCTCCATCCCGGCGCGATCTGCGCGGTCAGATCCAGTCCCAGCCGCTCGCATTCGGACGCCGCGTGGCGCACCGCGTCCTTCCACTTGCCAGAGAGGCACGGCGTCTCGTTGGTCGGCGTCCGATCGTGTCCAGCCACAAACAGCTGCACGCCGCCCAGACCGATCCCTTTGATCGCTTCCAGTTCGGCGGTGATACCGGCTTTGCTGATGCGGCCGTCGACCCAGTGCCACCAAGTCTGCGGCTGCGCCTCATCGGGCGGCGCGTCAAAGTTCTGCTCCAGCGTCTCCGCCAGGGCTCCCGCGCCGACACAACATGCCAGCAACGCCATCCCCCATCGTCGCTTCATCGAGACCCTCCCCGAAGCGTTCATTACGCGACAGCCCCCCTCATCCGTTCAATTTTCATACGATAACCGATTCCCCTCCGTGCGGAAAGCAACGAATACCGGACGATTCACGCCTGCAACACGGGCAAGTGGTGCCCGTGTCCCGGCTTCCGTCCCCCTGCGGCTACTCCGCTAAAAAAGGCGCGTGCGTCCCGCACCGCCCGGCTCAGAACGCGTGAGCGTCGACGGAGAGATTCTCGGTCGGCGCGCTTTTGTCGACGAGGTTCGTGCAGCCGTCATAACCGACGATGTTGCGCAGGACGGCATTCTTGAGCGGACCCTGGATGCGGACCGCGGTCCGGCCGCGCGAGAGAACGGTGTCGACGAAGACATTGTAGGTGTCGCCCAGTTGGCTCTGCGAGAGAGACCAGTAGCGCGTGTCGCCGATCTTCACGGCCGCCTGCACCCGCGGCTCTTGCGGCCCCGAGGCGTCCACCACGTCGCGGACGAAGATGTTGTAGAGCTTGATGCCGTCCTGGTTCAGCAGCCGCACGATGTGGTGGCCGCCCGCCACCTTGGCGCGCACGTTGCGCACCGTAATGTTGTAGATGTCGTCGTCCGGGCGCGGCGCGTTTCCGCCGATCTGCATGGTGCGCACACCCGGATTCGTCGCCGCCTTGTTGTTGCGGAGCCCCGTCAGCGCCACGGTGTCGTCGCCCGTTTCGCCCGTGATGTTCTCGATCAGAATGTCGTGGCACCCTTTGCGGATATCGACGCCGTCCTGATTCGGATACTTGTTCGTGTTGCGGAAGGTCAGGTTCGCGATGCGCCCGTCCGTGCAGCCATGCTCCACGGAGATGGCCCAGGCCTGCGTCTCCTCCAGCGTCAGCCCCTCGATGGTGAAGCCCTTGACCCCGCACAGCAGAACGCCGATGGTGCGCCAGCCGCTCCGGTCGCCGGGAGGGTCGAAGTGCGCCTCGGTCCCGCCGCTCAGCACCGCGTTCCCCACGCCGAGAATGCGGATGTTCCGGTCCTCCTCCATCGGCTCTTTGGCCGTGCCCGCATTGCGGACCAAGTTGTCGCGCGTGCCCGGCGCGAGCCGCACCGTGCTGTCGCGCAGCAGCAGCGTGAAGTCGGAGGGCACCAGGATGGCACGGGAGATCAGCCACAGCGGCCGTCCGCTGGCCGCGTTCATGCGAGGGATTTCAACGGAGCGCTCGCCCGATTCGACCGCCCGGGCGATCGCCGCATCAATCCGGTCGCTGTCCGACCCGGCCTTGAAGTCGTTTGGCGTCACGGCCGCCTGCATCAATCCAGCCGCCATCAAGAACCCGCCCAGAACCGTCATTCGCATCCCGCGCTCCTCTCCCTCGTTGCCGGCACTGACTCTACCACACGGGTTGCCCTTCGGCCAACGCGTTTTTCGCCCAGTGACTCCGTTCCCTCCGACCTCAGCACGCGCTCCGAACGGAGGCCGCATCAGTCCAGCGGATCGAATGCGTCTTTGCCCACATAGCAGAGCGGGCATACCCACCCCTCGGGCAACGCCTCGAACGGCGTCCCCGGCGCAACGCCGCTCTTGGGATCGCCGGCCTCCGGATCGTAAACATAGCCGCAGTTCGCGCAGATCATCCGCATGAGTGTCCTCCGTTCTCAGGCAACTCCGCTCACACCGCGAAATACTTCGCTTGGGGATGGTGCGCGATGATCGCGGAGGTCGACTGCTCCGGCACCATCTGCATCGTCTCGGTGAGCGTCACGCCGACGGCTTCCGGCCGCAGCAGCGCGAAGAGCGGCCGGTGCGCCTCCAGATCCGGACACGCGGGATAGCCGAAGCCGAAGCGTGAGCCTTGGTACTCTTGGGTCACATACCCCTCCATCGCCGACGGTTCGCACCCCGCGATCCCGAGTTCGCGCCGCATCACCGCATGCCAATATTCGGCCAGCGCGTCGGTCACCTCCACGCCGAACCCGTGCAACATGAGGTAGTCGTGATAGCGGTTTTCGCGGTACAGCTCGTGTGTCGCCCGGTCAAGGGCCTCGCCGATCGACACCACGAAAAAGCCCGCGACATCGCCGCCTTCGGCCGCGGTCTTAAAGTAGTCCGCGATGCAGAGATGCGGCGCCGCGGATTGCCGCGGAAAACGGAACACGCGCGACGTCCCGCCGTCGTCCACCACGAGCGTGTCGCCCTCGCTGTGGCAGCGAAAGTAGCCGTAAGCCACTTTGGGCTGGAGCAGCCGCTCATCCGCCGACTTGCGCATCAGTCCGTCGTAGATCGGCTGCACCTGCTCCGCGATCAGCGTCCCGTAAGCCTCGGCAGTCAGTTTGCCGCGCCGGTAGCCCCAGCGGCCGCGGAAGAGCGCCTGGGTGTTAACGTAGGGAAACACGCTTCGCAGATCGATGTCCGCCACGTGCCGGAACCCGAGAAACGGCGCGGCCGGAACCGGATTGTCGCGCAGGACCTCCGCGTCGCGCGCGCCGGGCTTCAGCGCCACGGTCGCGTCGGCGGACGACCACGTCGTGGACGACAGCCGGCCTTCCTCATGGGCGCGGATCGCCTTGAGGCCCGCGAACGCGTCCGCGCAATAGACGACCGGAGCGCCGTAGGCCGGCGCGCAGGACTCCGCCACGAAACGGGGGGTCAGGGCCGCCCCGCCCAGCAGGATCGGCTGCGTCAGCCCCGCGGCGCGGAACTGGGGCATGCTTTCCTGCATCACGATCGCCGACTTCACCAGCAGACCGCTGAGGCCGATCACGTCGGCCCGGCACTCGCGCGCCTTTTCGATGACCGTCTCGGCCGGCACTTTGATCCCGAGGTTGATCACCTGATAGCCGTTGTTGCTGAGGATGATGTCCACCAGGTTCTTGCCGATGTCGTGCACGTCGCCCTGCACCGTGGCGAGCAGCACCCGCGTCTGTTGCCGCGACTCGCCCTTCGCCATCATCGGCTCCAGCCATGAGACCGCACGCTTCATGACCTCGGCCGACTGCAGTACGAACGGCAACAGCAGGTCGCCGCGGCCGAACAGTTCGCCGACGTGGCGCATGGCCGGCACGAGAACCTGGTTCACGACCGCCAGCGGCGTCATGCGCTGCACCAGCATCGCCAAGTTGTCCTCCAGGCCATCCTTGCTGCCGGCCACGATCTGGGCGTGGACCGCCTGCGCCGCGCCCTCGAACCGCGCGTCTTCACCCGGCTCCGCGGAACGCTTGTCGGAGGCTGCCGCGAAATGCTCGATGAACCGCACCAGCGCGCCGCGTTCGGGGTCATCCCCCGGCCGGTCGTAGAGCAGATCCAGACAGGCCGCGCGGTCGGCCTCGCCGATCTGCGCGAAGGGGATCACCTTGCCGGCGTCCACGATCGCCGCGTCGAGACCGGCTTCGACCGCCTCGTGCAGAAAGACCGAGTTCAGGACTTTGCGCGAAGCCGTCGCCAGCCCGAACGAGATGTTGCTGACCCCCAGCACGGTGCCCACGCCCGGCAGCGCCGCCTTGATGCCGCGGATCGCCTCGAGGGTCTGCACCGCCGCGTCGCGCAGGCTCGCGTCGCCGGCGCCGACTGTGAAGGTCAACGCGTCGAAGAGCAGGTCCGCAGGCCGCAAGCCGCACTCGCCCACCGCCAGGGCATGAATGCGGCGGGCGGTCTCGATCTTATCAGCCGCCGTCATCGCCATGCCCTTCTCGTTGATCGTCAGCGCCACGGCCGCCGCGCCGTAGCGCTTGAGCAGCGCGCAGACGCGCCGCAGCGTCCGGCCGCCGTCCTCGAGGTTCACCGAGTTCACGATGCAGCGTCCCGGATAGAGCTTGAGGCACGCCTCGATCACCTCCGGCGAGGTCGAGTCGATCATCAGCGGCACTTTAACAGACCGCGCGAACAGCTCCACCAGGCGCGTCATGTCGCCGCGTTCATCGCGTCCCGCGTAGGCGGCGCAGAGATCGAGCACCTGCGCGCCGGCGGCCTCCTGCGCCAGGCCGATCTGGAGGCACCCCTGAAAATCGTCCTCCAGCAGGCGCTCCCGGAACAGCTTGGAGCCGTTCGCGTTCGTGCGTTCTCCGATCACGAGCGGCGGGATCGGCTGCCGCAGCTCAACGGCCTGATAGAGGCTGGAAAGGGAGGGTTTCACGTTTCGACCCTCCGCTCCGCGGGCCGCACGCCGCTCAGCTCCGCGGCCAGCGCCCGGATGTGCGCGGGGCTGGTGCCGCAGCACCCCCCGACCACGCTGACGCCGTAGGTCTCCACAAAGCGCCGCATTTGCCGGGCGAATGCCTCCGGCTCGAGCGGATAGACCGTGCGGCCGTCCACCACCTCGGGCAGCCCCTGGTTCGGCATGCACGAGATACGCCCCGGCCACTGCTGAGAGAGGTAGCGGATGTGCGACTCCATGTCCGCGGGACCTGTGGCGCAATTGAGCCCCAGAGAGAAGAGCGGCAGCGGCTCCAGCGCCGCTGCGACTGCGGCCGTGTCCGAGCCGACGAGCAGCGTGCCGGCGCGCTCCACCGTTACGGAGGCCATCACGGGCACGGGACGCGCAGCCCGTCCGATCGCCTCAAACGCCGCGACTAGGGCGGTCTTCAGCTGCAGAAGGTCCTGGCTGGTTTCGAAAACCAGCAGGTCCACCCCCGCTTCGAGCAGCGCTTCGATCTGTTCGCACAGCGCGGCGTGAAGGTCGTCGCGCGAGATGTGGCCGAGCGACGGGAGCTTGGTCGTCGGCCCGACCGAGCCCGCCACGAAACGCCCCGTCAGCCCCGCCATGGCGCGGCGCGCGTGCGCCACCGCCGCCGCGTTGATCTCGCGCACGCGGTCTTCGAGACCGTACTCGGCCAGCACGATCCGCGAGGCCCCGAACGTGTTGGTCTCCACCACCTGCGCGCCCGCCAGCAGGAAGGCGCGGTGCATCTCCTCGATCACGTCCGGAGCCGAAAGGTTCAGCACCTCGTTGCACCCTTCACATCCCTGCCAGGCCGAAGCCGGCACGCCCATCGACTGGAGGGTGGTGCCGCAGGCGCCGTCGAAGATCAGCAGCGGACAGTCTTTCACGTTCGGTTCTTGCATCGCAGGCTCCTCGCACCCGCCCGGGCGGCTCCCGTCCGCCGCGTGCGCGTGAGGTCCGCATGGTAACAAAAACGCGCGCGAGCCGCCACGCCGCAAATCGGTCCGCGCCGTGTGACGCGGCCGACCGCGCAGCGGCGGGCACCGTCGCCGCCGCCCATCGGCCGCGCTCGGTCTGCGGCTACTGAAGCGCCCGCAAGGCCGTGCTGTCCACCGCGACAAACGTGGCCTCCGCCGGGCTCTCCGTCTCAACGAAAGCGCCGTCGGCCGCGCACTTGTAATACCTTCCGCCCGTGACCGACAAGCCCAGAATCGAAGCCGGAATCAGCGCCTTGCGCGTCAGCACGATGTTGCCCTCGCAGAAATTCCCGTCTTTCACCGGATTGATCCGCTGCCCGGCGATTCCCTCGGCCTTTTCCCCGGGCTGGCTCAGCCGCCAGGCGTTGTATGCGTTGGCCGAATAATCCCTGACAACGCCCCTGTTGAGCTTCAGCGTGGCTGAAGAGAGGTTCACGCCCTTTTCCATGCAATCAGTGAAAGAATACGTCTGAAGCGGCTCGCCGCGGGCGCACGTGAACACCGCGGGGAAGGCCGCGTTGATGTCCGCAAGGATGGACGACGGAGCGAGGTGCGGAACCGTGTCCCAAGAGTATGCGGAGCCGTCGGCGGTCATGTAATTCTTGTTGAAGGTGAGCGTATAGTCCCTTCCGCCGACCGTGACGACCAGCGTTTTCGGCGCAGCCGCGCAGTTCCCCAGCCGATACGGCAGGCTGAAGACCTGCGACTTCCCCAGGCTGGGCCCGGGCTCCTCGATGCGAATCTCCCCCCAGACAACCCCCGGCGCGTCCGCGGCCCCTTTTTGCTGCGCCAGCGGACCGCCGAAGATCAATTCCTTGGCCGTCCCTCCCGTTACCTGGATGTCGACGGAGTTGCCGACTGTCTTGAAGGACAGGACGCTGGGCGTTTCCGTGTTGGCGAGGAACGGCGTGTTCCCGTACCCCTCCAGAAATGCGCCGCCGCAACGCCACAGATTCGCCGCCGTCCGCGCGGTCTCTGTGGAGCGGATGGAGTTGTTGATGGTGAACTTGCCGAAGTTGCAGCCGATGAGGGTCACGGTGCTCTTCTGGCCGCTGCCGATATCGCCCCAGTAGGGGTTGATGGCGCCCAGGCTGAACGCGCCTTTCGTCAGCATGCTGCAGTTGACGAACGTCAGCTCGTTCGGCTCGTCGAAGTCCGCGTTCGAATGGGAGTAGAACGGCACGGCCGTGTCGACCGTCACCCACTCGCAGCCGACATAGATCATTTTCAGCCCGGACGTCGTGCCGTTCGCCTGCGCCATGACGGACGTCCACTTCGAGTTGTACCCGTCGGCGGCCCGGTTCCCCTTGTGCTCGATCCTCAGGTTGCGGTAGACCGTCGTCGCGTGGTAATCGTCCGACACCTTCGATCCACCCGACTCCTGGTGGATGGCATACCGGCCGCCCTTGATGCCCACGTAGAAGTTGTTGATGATGACATTCCCTTTGGGATAAACCGTCTGCACGTGCTGGAACGAGTCCGCCGCTAACGTCGTCGGGCTCTCGACGTACAGACGCTTCGGCGCCCCCATGCCCCGGACGTGGACCCAGTTCTTGGTGACGACCAGCGCGATAGCGGCAACCGGGTTCGTCGCGCTCGTGTTATGCGCCGAGGGATTGCCGACCAGCCACAGCTGCGTCAGATCCGAGATGTCGAAGTCGTCGTAGACCTGAATATCGTACTGCTTGTTGACGGCCGCGTCCGTGACGGCGTTGATCGCCTCCTGAATGGTGGTGAAATCGCCTGTCCCGTCCTTCTTGACCCGAAGCGGCGTCATGGCCGAATACCCCCGGAAGGGAATCTCCAGCGAGTTCCCCAAGTTCGCCGGGACGGCCATCGCGTCGACCCGCGCTTTGAGCGCCCGCACATCGAGGAGGCGCGCTTTGCGCACGGACTGGATGGACCTCGTAATCGTATCCGCCTGCAGCCCGCCGGGCTTGTAGGCCTGCATCAGCACGACGAAGGTGGAGTGCGCGTCCAGGTCGGCCTGGGTCACGAGGACTTCAACCAGCTGGCTGTCATACGCGCCGTCGGGACCCAGGGTCCAGACGACGTCTCCAATCTTTGTCGAGCCGTACTTGTAGAACGCGCAGGCCCCGGCGTTGGCCCCGTTCAGCGCTCTCAGCCGCACGCGGATGAGGTCGCCAGCGCAGAGCTTGGCCCTTGGAATATTCCACTGGATGCGGGACGCGCTCGTCTGCCCGGCGGCCAGCGTCAACGTCTGGGGGCTCCCGTAGGCCTCGAGGTCCACATCGTCTTCTTTCAGCGCGGCCTCAACCTCGGCCTGCCTCGCCTGCAGGGCCGAAAGGCTCGGCTCGTCATCCGCCCTAGCCGGATCAGGCGAGCGAGCTCCGGCAAACGCGTATGCCGACCATACCCCTGCAATCACAGCGCACTTCAGACAATCCATGTTTCACCCTTATGGCCAGTCCCTTTCACCTCCGCACCGCGCACAACCCGCGCGGTCAAAACAGCCACCGCAGATTGATGCCGCCCCAGACGATCTCGTCCGGCGAAAGGTTTTGTCGGTCAAGCCCCCATGCGCCGCCGACCAGCCCCGTGTATGCGAGCTTGCCGCCGATCGAAAACGAGTCCGTGACCGCGTATGAGACAAACACGGAAGTCTCGTAGTCGGCCAACCCCTCGTCCGACGCACAGTACCGCACCTGATTGTAATGGCTGCTCCCATATCCCGCCAGCAGCGTGCCGCCGGCGGTCACGCGGTCGGCAAGCCTGAACGACTTGTCCAGCGCGGCCCGCGCGTAGAGGTCCTTCGAGGGATTGTCCTCCAGAAAACCGCCGCCCACGCCGCGGTAGTCGTAATAGACGCTGAGCGAGGGCGTCACGACGGGGTTTCTGTAGGCCACCGTCGTATAGAGCTCATACGTGCTTTTGCTGTTCTTCGGATAACCGTCGCCCGGGAACGTGTAGAAGATGTTGCCGACGGTTACGCCGAGCGGGCCGAACGACTTCGTGTACGACGGCGTGACGTTAAACACGTTGATGCCGCCGCCCGTCTTGGTCTCTTTCGAGTCGCCGGAGTTCTGCGACAAGTCCCAGTTCGACCACAGCTTCAGCGCGAACGAGCCCGCCTCCTGCGCGTCCAGCGTCGCGATTGCGCTCGGCTGCGCCACGCCGTGCTTGTCCAGCGCCTTGCCGCGCCACACGTAGGCCGAATAGATGTCGGTCCGCGCGTCCAGCGAAAGCGGGCTCTTTTCCTCCGCCTGCGCCCAAAGGGCCGCGCACAAGGCCAAGGAGGTCCTCCACGCGGCGGCCCCGGGCATCGTCCCGTTGCGCACACGCCTCTGCGTGCTCTGTTTCCGTGCCATCAGCTGTTCCACCCGTCCCTGTACGCGGTCTTCACCTGTTTGTTGAGTTCGGGAAGGTTGGTGCAGCGCATCGCGGCGCCGTCCCACTCGACGCGGCGCTTGAGTCCCGCGAGCATCGCGAGGTTGCCCAGCAGGGCGATTTCGGCCAGGGGCGCGGAGTACTCGAAGTTCGCGCAGGCCGGCGCGCCGCCGCGGCACGCGCGGAAGAAGTCCTCTTGGTGCGTGCCTTTGATGCGCGGCAGCACTTTGTCGGGAATCGGGCACGCGCGGTGCGCCTCCTCCGGCACGATGCGGCAGCCGTCGCCGAACTCGCCGATGGTCATGATGCCCTTGTCGCCCACGAGCAGCGAGCCGTTCCTGCCGAAGTCCCGGTCGTACTTCTTCTCGAGTTCCAGCAGCAGCGGCGGAAGGTTCTGCCACTCGCGCTTCGCCACGTTGCGCCAGCGGCGTTCCACCGTCTTCTCGCTGTACGTCTGGTCTGCCGCCAGGCCGTCGTAGAAGTAGACCTTCACGGGCTCCAACCCCTCGCGGGCGGGAAAATCCCAACGGATTCGGGTTCGGATCGGCCAGGTGCCGTCGATGCCGCCGTACATGTCCTCGACCTCCACCGCTTCCGGCGACTTGAGTTTGAGGGCCCAGTAGGAGGGGTCGATCAGGTGGCAGGCCATGTTGCCGACCGAACCGTTGCCGAAGTCGTGCCAAAGGTGCCAGCCGTGCGGATGCAGGTCCGAGTGGAAGGCGCGGAAGGGCGCGGGGCCGATCCACGCCTCCCAGTTGAAGCCCTCCGGCAGCGGCAGCGCGGGCGAGTGGTGTCCGTCGTACAGGCCGTCGCAGCGCGACGTCCAGCAGTGGACCTCGCGCACCTGGCCGATGGCGCCGGCCCAGATGTACTCGCACAGTCGGCGACAGCCCTCGTTCGAGTGGCCGTGCTGCCCCATCTGCGTGACGACGCCATACTTCTTCGCCTCGTCGCGCAGCAGCCGCGCCTCGGCGATCGTGTGCGTGAGCGGCTTTTCGACGTAGACATGGATGCCGCGGCGGATGGCCATCAGCGCCGGCGGCGCGTGCTGGTGGTTCGGCGTGGCGATCACCACCGCGTCCAGCTCTTTGCCCAGGGCGTCGAACAGCTTGCGGTAGTCGTCGAACGTCTTGATCGCGGCGGTGTCCGCCGAGGGGTCGGTCTTGCGGATCTGCTCCAGCGCCACCTCGATCCGGCGCGGGTCCGGATCCGCGAGCGCCACGACCCGCTCCTTGCAGCATTCGGGCAGCAACTGGCGGGCGCCCCGGTCGCCGCAGCCGATCAGCGCGACGCGCAGCGGCTTTTTCTCCGCAGCCGCGCCTTGACCGCTCGCCCCCAAAACCGACAACCCGCCGATTCCGGCCGCCGCCGCTCTGATGAAATCACGTCTCTTCATGGTCTACTCCCAACTCCTAATTCCTGACTCCAGATTCCTAATTCCTAATTCCTAACTTCCCCCTAGAGCGTCCAGCCCTCTCGATACGACTTCGCCACATAGCGGTTAAGTTCCGGCCTATTGGAGCAACGCAGCCCCGCCGAGTCCCATTCGATGCGCTTGCCGACGCCCGCGCGGACCGCGAGGTTCCCGAGCAGAACGAGCTCCGCCAAAGGCCCCGCATGGTTGAAGTTCGAGCTCGCCGGCGCGCCGCCGCGACAAGCGCGGAAGAAATCCTCCTGATGCGTGCCTTTGATGCGCGGCAACACAGCGGGGGGCCGCGGGAAGGCGCGGTGCGCCGCCTCGGGGACCATGCGGAACCCGTCGCCGTGCCGGCCCATGGTGAAGACGCCCTTGTCGCCGATGAACAGCGAGCCCTCGCCGCTGAACTCCCGGTCGTACTTCTTCTCCAACGCTGTGCGGATCGGCGGCGCGTAGGCCGTCTCGCGCGACATGCGCCGGTGGCCTCCGCCTCCCACGGTCTTTTCGTTGTACGGCGCGCCCGGCGCGATGCCGTCGTACCAGTAGAGCTTGAGCGGAGGCAGCTCCCCGCGGGCGGGAAAGTCCCAGCGGATGCGGTTGCGGATCGGCCAGCTTTCGTCGCTGCCGCCGTACACCTCTTCCAGCTCGACCGACGCGGGGCTCGCGAGCTTCAGCGCGAAGTAGGCGTGGTTGATAATGTGGCAGCCCATGTTGCCGATGGTGGCGTTGCCGAAATCGCGCCACGCGTTCCAGTAGAAATCAAGCAGCCCGCTGTGGAAGTCGCGCTGCGGCGCGGGGCCGAGCCACAGATCCCAGTCCAGCCCCTCCGGAACCGGGAGGGCCGGAGGCCGCGGGGTGTCGGGCGGCAGCCCGTCCACCCGGTCGCTCCAGCAGTGGACCTCCCGCACGGGGCCGACGGCACCCGCCTGAAGGTATTCGCACAGAAGCCGGGGTCCATCGGTCGACTGGCCCCAGTTGCCCATCTGCGTGGCCACGCCGCAGCGCCGCGCCTCCTCTGTGAGCAGCCGCACCTCGGCGAGGGTGTGCGCCAACGGCTTCTCCAGATACACGTGAATGCCGCGGCGCATAGCCATCAACGCGGGCAACGCGTGATGGTGCGTGGGCGTGGCAATGATCACGGCGTCGAGCTCCTTGCCCATCTCGTCGAACAGCTTGCGGTAATCGGCATACTTGCGGATCGCGGCGGTGTCCGTTCCCGGCGCCACCTCGCTGACCCGTTTCATCGCCTTGGCGATCTGGCGGCGGTCCGGATCCACGACCGCCACGAGCCGCTCGCCGCCGGTCACAGGCACATGCGTCTTCTTGCCTTCAATCGTGTCGACACTCGTGCCCTGTCCGAGGATCGCCGGGATATGGGCATACGTGCCATACCCCCCGCAGCCGATCAGCGCCACGCGCAAGGGCTTCCGCGCGGCAGCCGCCTCCTGCCCGAGCGCCCCGCTCACCGACAGTCCCCCGACGCCGGCCGCAACTGTCTTGATAAATTCACGTCTCTTCATTCTATGTTCCGTTCTTTCGTGCCTTACAAAGGGGAGGGACGAGCGTCTGCTCGTCCGCGGGCAAGCAGACGCTTGCCCCTCCCGTACGTGGTTTACGCGTTAAGCCTTGCGCGAAACAGGGATCACACGTCGAGCGGCAGGCCGCACGCCTGCAAGTGGCATTTGTGAACCAGGTAGTCGTGCTCGTAGGTGTAGGGGTTGGCCATCTCCCCGTTCACCACGGCGGCGAACTCCCGCCACTGGTCCTCGTACCGGTCCTTCGGGGGAGGCATCTCGACGGTCTGCGCGCCCTTCTTGTAGCCGCCGCGGTCCTCCTCCAGCGCCAGCCTGAGGACGCCGCCGGACATGTTTCCCTTGGACTCAAGCGGCTCGATGGTGATCGTGCCCTTGTCGCCCATCACCTTGAGCCGCCGGTTCGCAAAGCCCTGCGCCTCGGTGATGGACGTCCGAAGGGTCGCCAGCCGGCCGCCGTCATACTCAAACACCGCCAGGCCATTGTCAAGCACCCCGTCGCCGCGGGTGCAGCGCTGATACGGCGTCACACGTTCGGGCGCGCCCATGATCGACACCGTGAGGTCAATCAGATGGCAGACCAAGATATACTGGATACCGCCCTTGTAGCCCTTGATCAGCGTCCTGTAGTCGGCCCCGTCATACCGCCCCATCGAGGCGTCCAGATCGACCACCCGGCCGATCAGTCCCTCTTTCACGGCCTTGAGGCAGAACTGCACGGCCGGATTGTTGCGGTACATGTAGCCGACCTGAACGGTCAGCTTCTTGGCTTTCGCCTCGTCCAACAGCAGCTTGAACTGCGGCAGCGACTCGCCGCACGGTTTATCCAGGTGAATGTGCTTTCCCGCACGGATGCAGCGCAAGGCGGGGGGAATGCAGACGCGTTCCTCGGTTTCAATCGCGACGGCCTGAAGCCCCGGAACGGCAAGCAGGTCGGCTTCAGACAGCACGTTCAGTCCTTTGAACGCGTCGCTTTTCAGCGCCTTCTCCCTCAGCTTGGGATCGTCTTCCACAAAGCCGACGACCTCGAAAAGCTCCGGCAATTTGCGCAGCGTCCCCATTTTGTACGCGTGCTGGTTGCCGGTCCCGATCTGCCCGATCTTGATGGGCGGGCGCTTGCCGGCGGCGCCGTCCGCAAGCGCGGACACGCCGCCGGGCAGGGCCGCCCCCGCTGCGGTCAGCGCGGACGTTGTGAGAAAAGCGCGTCGTGAAAAAGGTGTCTCGCTCTGCATGTGTTGCGTCTTTCTGTTATCTCGCATCTCGCTCGCATTCCATCAGTCCTATAGGGCGTGCAAACCCGACAGGCCGTTTGAATTATCGTACCATAATCAGCGTGCCGCTGTAGCGGACTTCGAGGCTGACAAAACCGTTGGCTGCGGTGACGACCGTGGCGAAAGCTCTGCCTGACGGAACCCCCGTGTTGACGGCCTTCCAGCCCGCGAAGTTTCCGGACAGTGCCCCGTAGGACATGACGGTTGTGTTGAACGGCATGGGAATCGGGTTCGCCTCGGTGCGGCCCAGGTCGAAGAAGCCTGCCCCTTCGGGAGCGAGGGTGCCGGAGACAGTGACGAAGTCGTTGGTGACCTTGCCAAGGGTGTTCGTGGACCACGTGCAGACGAAGGTCGAGCCTTTGACGAGGTTCAGGTTCTGCACCGTCATCTTGGCGCCCGCGGGCGCGCCGTTGGTACCGGCGTCGAGCGCGCCAGTGAGAGCGATCACGCCGTTGGTGAGCGTGCCGGTGCCGGTGAGGTCGCCGACCGTGCAACGGTCTCCGAGCGCGTCGAAAAAGGCGCTGGCCGCGACGCTCAAGTCGTTGGTGCCGCCGAGGCGGGCGCGCAGCAGGCCGGCGCGGACATCGACGGGGCCGTTGAAGGTGTTGCCCGTGCCCGTGAGGCTGAGCGTGTTGGCGCCGAGCTTGACGAGGCCGCCGTCGGCCGTGCCTGCGAGCGCGGAATCGTGCAGCAGGTTCTGGGCGACCGTGTAGCCGTCGGCCAGCGTGGTGTCGAAAACGGCGCCGTTGGTCGAGACGTAGGCTGCGGTGAGCCCGGTCATCGTCCGGTTGGGCGAGCGCGGGCGGAAGGTGCCGCCGTTGAAGCGCGCGGTGCCGACGCCCGCGCCCCGGACGATGTTGCTGGCGATCAGCGTGCCGCCCTCGAGGTGGAGCGTGCCGTTACCCGGCGTGGACGAGCCTGCACCCAGCAGGACGTTGTGGACGATATCGACGATGCCCGTGCCCATGAGGTTCAGGACGCCCGTGCCGGAATCGGGCTGAGCGCCGCCGAGGGTGAGGCCGGCGTAGTTGTTGTGGCCGAGGCAGCGGAACGTGCCGCCGCGCACGTTGAGCGTGGCGACCGAGCCTTTCGAGTCGCCCATGCGCGTGTCGCTTGTGACGTTGACGGTGCCGGCGTTGATGTCGATGACGGGTCGGGCGTTGAAGCTCGAAGTCGGTGCGCCGGCCGCGTAACCGGCACCGATCAGGTAGAAGTTGGCGGTGCCGCCGTTGACGGTGAAACGCGAGGAAATCCCGCCGGGCGCCGTGACGGTGGTGCCGTTGCCGCGGCCGACGGAAAGCGTCGTGTTACAGTTCAGGACACCGTCGACAAGCTCGAGTTCGCCGACCGTTTCCGCGCCGGCTGCCGTCGTGGTGTAGAGCCCGATGGTGATGCGGTTGTTGATGGTGTTGGTCTGGCCGGGCACGCCCATGATGACCTTGCCGCTTGAAATGCTGTACCCGTAGAATCCGACGGTCGGGCTATCACCGTTAGCCCCGATGTTGAGCAGGCCGTCACCTCCTTCGACGTTGGCGAGTGTCTGTGCGCCGGGGTAGGTGTAACGGAGCGTGCCTGTGCCTGTCTTCAGGAAAGCGCCGAACCACACGGTGCACATACCGCCGATCGTCAGGTCGTTGTCGAGACGCATGATAGCGGCGCGCACGGGGTTGTTACCGGCGGCGAGATGGTAGCCGCGGTCAATCGTGGCCGACGGGCCGGCGTAACGGAAGGTGGCCGGTCCGAGAGCCCAGTTGACGGCCGCGGAGGGCGAAGCCCCGATCGAGCTGGCCATGCCGCCGTTGGCGAGCGTGCCGGCCGTCAGCGTACCCTCGGCAACGACGGTACGGCCGTTATACGTGTTGTCGGCACTGAGAGACAGGGTGCTTGAGCCGGCCTTCGTCAGGTTGGCGGCACCGGAAATGACTCCGCTGAAGGTGGTCGTGGTGCCCAGGGCTGGGCGAACCGTGAGGCTGCGCAGCAGGGTTACAGGCGGAGCGATCGTGAGGGTGTTGGAGAGGCCGACTTCCGGCACGTCGAAAACCAGTGACTGGACTGACGGAGCGGCCGTTAACGCAAGCGTTCCGTTACCCTGCGCGGTCAGCGTGGCGGAAGCGCCGCTGGCCGGGCCGAGCGTGAGGAAGGTTGAGGACGTGAGGTTGATCGTCGTGTTGTCGTTCAGGGTTAGCGGCGCGGAGAGGGTGTGCGAGCCGCTCTCCACGTTGACGAGGGCGGGTGCCGTGTCGTTGTCAAGGGTAAGTCCGCTGCCGCCGAGCGTATAACCATTGAGGTTGTTGAAGAAAATCTCGCCGACGGTCTCGCCTGCGGTGGTTACGGTCGCCGGGGCGGTGACGGCGCTGTCGAAACGGACTTGCGTGCCCGCGGCACTGGCAGGGGCGACACTCCAGTTGGCCCCGGTGCTCCAATCACCCGAGGCGTCCACGTTCCAGACAGAGGCGGCGGCGGTGTCAGGGGCGATGGTGACCGTCAGATTGCCGCCGGAGGCCGCAAAGGCGTAGCTCTTGCCGTAGGCGGCGTTGGCGCAGGAAAGGTTGGCGGCGGCGGGGTCGGCGCCCGAGTACGCGAGGAGCGTGTAGGTGCCGTTCTGGGTGAAGGGCAGCCGGTTGTTGAGCTGGTACAGCGCGATGCGGCTGCCCGGGGCAAACGAGGGCGATGACGCCACCGTCAGGCGGTCGTTGGTGCTGCCGTCGAGGGCGAAGGCGAAGCCGAGTATGGCGCCCTCGTCGAGCGCGAGGCTAGCGGCCGCGACCGACTGCGTGGCGCTGCCGCCGATGAGGGCCTCGCCGGCGGCGGCAACGGCCAGCGCGTTGTTGTCGGGCAGGCCGCCCGCGATGCAGAGGGTGCCGTTGGAGACAACCGTGGGACCGGTGTAGGTTGAGGCGTAGGACGAGAGCGTAAGCGTGTGGGCGCCGAGCTTCACGAGGCCGCCATCCGCATCCGGCGCGTCGGGCGCATGGAGCAGGTTCTGGCCGATCGCATAGTCCGCGAGCGTGGTGTCGATAACAGCGCCGTTGGTGGAGACGTAGGCGGCGGTGAGGCCGCTCATCGTGTAGCCGGCTGCGCGGGGCTGGAGGCAGCCCCCGTTGAAGACGATAACGCCCAAGTTTCCGGCGCCCTTGGCGATGTTGCACGCGATGAGCGTGCCGCCCATCAGATGGACAACGCCGGTGCTGCCGCCCGCATTCAATGCGAGCACCACGTTCTGGGCGACGTCGAGCACGCCGGTGCCCGACAGGTTCAGGATGCCCGTCCCGCACGGGTTGCCGGTGCCGCCGGCGCTGCCGCCGAGCACGATTCTCGAGCTCGGGCACCGGAGCGTGCCGCCCCGAAGGTTCACCGTCGCCACGGAGCCCTGCGACTCGCCGATCCGGATCTCGCCCATGGCATCGAGCAGGCCCGCGTTGATGTCGGCGACCGGGCGCGCGTTGAAGGTCGCCGCCGGAGCGCCGCCCACGTAGCCCAAGGAGAGGATGGCGCAGGTGACGGCGCCGCCGTTGACCGTCAGGCGGGAGGAGAGCCCCCCAGGCGCGGTGACCGTGGTGCCGTTGCCGCGGCCGATGCCCAGCGTGTTGTTAAAGCTCAGGACGCCGTCGTCGATCTGGAGTTCGCCGGCCGTTTCCGCGCCCGCATCCGTGGTTGTGTAGTGGCCGACGGTGATGCGGGTGTTGTTGATCAAGTTGGTCTGCCCCGCCGCGCCCAAGATGACCTTGCCGTTCGAGATGGTGTAGCCGTGGAAGCCGGCGGTCGGGCTGTCGCCGTTGGCGCCGGTGTTCAGCAGGGCGTCGGCGTTGCCTTCGGCGGCGGCGAGCGTCTGCGTGCCGCCCGTGTAGGTGTAGCGCAGCGTGCCGGGGCCGGTCTTCAGGAGCGCGCCGGACGAGGCGAGGCACTGGCCGCCGAACGTCAGGTCGTTGTCGAGGCGCAGAACCGCCGCGCGCACGGGGCTGCTGCCGGCGGCCACGGTGTAGCCGCGGTCCGTGGCGGTGGACGGGCCCGAGTAGTAGAAGGTTCCGGGGCCGAGCAGGAGGTTGGTGGCCGAGGCGGACGACGCGCCGAGCGGGCTGGCCGCGCCGCCGTCGGCCAGCGCGTTGACGGCGAGCGTCCCGCAGCCGAGCGACGTGGGGCCGGTGTAGGTGTTGGCGCCCGACAGCGTGACGACTCCACCGCCGCTCGTCGCCTGATTGACGGCGAGCGCGCCGGAGCCGCTGAGGACGTTGGGGAAGCTTATGGCTGCCGGTGCGCTTGCCCCGGCCGCAAGTCCGCCGCTGCCGAGAACAAGAGGAAGGTCAAAGACGTTGGTGCCGCCCGACGCGCTGACATAGGCCGGGGACGCCGCGTTGGTGAAAGTGATCGTGCTGCCGGTGAAGGCGCACCCGTTGACGTTGGAGAGAACCATTCCACTGAGCAACAGGGGTGAGAGGTCGTTGGTGACCGCGAGCGCCGCTGCGGTCTGGTTGGTGAAAAAAGCCAAGTGGCTGTCGCCATTGGGAATGGAGCCGTCCCGCCAGTTGGCCGCCGCGGACCAGTTGCCGCCCACGATGCTGTTCCATGTTCCGTTGATCATCCCGAACACCGGCAGGTCGGCGCTGTAGGTCCATGTGGGCAACGGCGTTCCCGTCAATGTGCCGTCGGCATTGGCGACGAGTTCATTGACAGACGTGCCCGTACCGTCGCTGACGGGCCAGTACCCGACGAGTCCGCTTTCAATGCCGGACAACCGGCTGTTCATGGACGCGGCGATCTGGGCTTGCGTGCGCGCGACGTTCCACGCGCGCACGTCGGCGATCTGGCCGTGGAAGCTCCAGTTGACGTTCGGGTATCCGCCGATCGTGATCCCGTTGGACGCGAGCGTGGCCGTGGGTACGGTGCCGCTCGCGTACGGCATGCCGTTGATGTAGACCGAGCCGGTGCCGCCGCTGCGGGTGACGGCGAAATGCGTCCAGGTGTTAAGCGGGACCGCGGCTGTACCGCGGATATAGGTTCCGCCGAGAAAGAAACAGGCGTTCGTGTTCTCGATGAACCCGACCATGCGGCCGGCGTTGCCGCCGATGTATTGGGTGAACACCCAATTCTGGGCGGCGTAGGACGACACCTTGACCCAGGCTTCAAACGTGAAGCTCGCCGTGGTGACCTTGGCCGGCGTGCTGACGTAATTCGTGCCGCTCACGAAGGTCAGCGCGTAGTCCGCGGCGCGTACGGCATCTGGCCGCGCAAGGGCCAAGGCCGCCAGGGCGACGGCGGCGGCGTGGCAGAAAGGACGGGCGGAGACGTGAGACAACGCATCAGCAACGCACGATTTCATGGCCAGCTCCTTTGAGCAAGGTTCAATACGTGATTGAGTCTTCCAACATACAGTGCTCTTCATTATGGGGTGACGATGGATAAATGCCTATTGGCTAGGTGGCCAATGCTAAATTTTGAGAATCCCTTTCTCGAACCCGCGCGTCACCGCCTCGGTGCGGACCGAAGCGCCCAGCTTCCGCAGGATGGCCGAGACGTGCGCGCGCGCGGTCCGCCGCGAGATGCCCAGCAGCCTGCCGATCTCCCCGTTCGAGAAGCCTTGTCGCAAGAGGTTGAGAACCTCCTGCTCACGCTGCGAGAGCGTCTCGTCGCCCGCGTCCCCAGACGGGCAGCCCAGCCCCCCCTGCCCGATGACGCTCAGGCTCTCGAACACGCCGCGGATCGCCTCGAACAGCACGTCCGGGTCCACGCTCTTGGTCACGTAGCCCGACGCCCCGACCGCCATCGACTGGCGGCGGTCTTCATTCGCTTCGGAGGAGGTCAGCATCAGCACGCGCGCCTGCGGCGACTCCGCCTTGATCTGCCGAAGCACTTCGATGCCGTCGAGGTCCGGCAGGCTGATGTCGAGCAGCAGAACGTCGGGCCTGTGCTCGCGCCAGCCGGCCAACGCCGAACGCGCGTCGCTCGCCTGGGCCACGACCGAGAAACCGGGCTCGCCCGAAAGCAGGTTCGCCAACCCCGCCCGCATCACCGGGTGGTCGTCCACCAGCATCAGCCGGATCGTGCGGCCTGTCTTTCCGCTCATGACTTCCCCTCCTTCACCCCACCACTCCAATTGGCTTGCAAGCTTTGCCCGCGTTGGACGTCCGTCACCCCGCCTCGCCCATGTCGGCGTCATACTCGCGCAGCAGGACCGTCACGCGCACAACCGTGCCACGGTCCGGCTGGCTCTCAATCGCGAGCCGGCCGCCGAGCCGCTCCGCGCGCTCGCGCATCACGTCGAGACCGAAGTGACCGGCCCGGGCGCAACCGTCCTCTTCATTGAACCCGCAGCCGTCGTCGCGGATTTCCACCGCGACCCGCTCGTCCTCGCGCCGTACCGATACCTGGATCTGACGGCAGGCGGCGTGCTTCTGCGCGTTCAGCAGCGCCTCCTGGATGATCAGCAGCAGATGTCCGCCCACGAACTCCGAAAGGTCCTCGAACTCGCCTTCGGCGCGGCAAGTCACCGCCGCGTCCCCGGCGCCGCGCGCCCGCTCGATCATCGCTTCCAGCGCCGGCGTGAAGCGCTGGCCATGCGCCTGCAGGCTCCTGAGCGTCCACACGGCGTTGCGCAGCTCGTCGGACGCGTGGCTCACCATGCGCCGCGCCACATCGAGCTGCGGCTTCGCCGCCACGCCGCCCTTCTGACAGGCCGCGAGTTGGAAGCCGATCCCGCCGAGCGTCTGGAGCAGCGTGTCGTGCAGGTTTGCGGCCAGCCGGTTACGCTCGCGCAGCGTCGCTGTGAACTCCAGCGCCGCCTCGCGTCGGCCGCGCATTTCCTGCGACAGCCGGCTCGTCGTCTCCTGCACGCGCCGGTGCAGGAGCCAGACCCACACCGCACCCGCCAAAATGACGGACATCAGAACCGCCAGCGCCGCCAGCAATCTGGGGACCGTCCACCACGAGGGCTGCCGCAGAACCACCACGTCGGCCGCCGACCTGAGCAACAGTTCCACCTGAGGCTTCGTGACAGTCGACGGAACATTCGGATGCCAGATGTCCAGCATCACGATCCCCGTGAGGGACAGTTCGCTGCCCGCACGCAAGGCGGGCAGGCTCGCGCCCCGCGGTCCGCGCAGCGTGGCTTTGAAGCTGACGTCGGCTTTCTTCAGCCTCAGCACCCGCGTGCCGTTGTCCGTCCGAACATCCTCCGTCAGCGTCGCCTCGCAGGTCGCCAGCGCCCCGTCGAAGTCGCCCGGCTCGGCCATTACGCCGTTGTACAGCGCGTACTCGTTGGCTTCGACGATCTGCTCGGCTGAAACGCGAAGCGGCGCAGGCGGCTTCTCCCGACCGATTTTGCGCACCACGGCCTCGCAAAGCCCGCTGACGGCGCGGCTCCGGTCCACAAAACCGGAGGCCTCCACACGGTCGCCGGGCTCGAGGTTGATCGGCTGCCGCGTCTGGACCCTCAGACCGGTCTCGCCGTCGTGCACAAAAAACATGCAGCCCAGCTCCGGGGCGACGCCCTGCAGGCTGCGGTAGGGCCACACGGCGTCGTCTAAGAATGAGATCTGCACGCGCTCCGCATAGGTGACGACGCCCTCCACGTGCAGGCGGAACTTTCCGCCGAAATCGCTCCGGAAGTCCCCCACCTCGCGCAGCGGCACTTTCGGCGCGTCGAACGGCGCGTTACCCGGCGGCCGCACCATCGTGAGGTCGCTCAGCGCGTTGACGAAGACCGAGGGCATGAGCAGTTCGCCCCGCGTATTGAACGCAGCCATCGCCACGCCCCGCAGCAGCACCTCCGACTCGACCAACCCCTCGCAGATATCCCGGGCCTCCAGCGGGAGCCGCGCCATGAAGCGCCCGGGGGCGGCATCGAGCACGAGCATCAAGCCGAGCGGCGGGCGCATCCAGTAGCCCTGCACGACACCGCGCACCTCGACCCGGCGGCAGTCGTCCAGGCCCCGGAAAAAGCGACCCGAATTAAACGGCTCTGCGGCGGGCAGCGGCGCCTTGCCGAGCCGGGTGACCGCATGCGGCAGGATGACCGGCGCGAAGCCGCCCTGCCGGGTCACCCCCGTGATCTCCACCTCGGTCCCCGGACAAAGGCTGCCGAACACGTCGTCATCACCCTTCCACACCCCCTCGTCCCGCGCGAGCCGAGGGTAGACGAAGATTCCCGCATCTCCGTCCTGCATGATGAACAGCCGGCAGAGGCGAGCCGTCACCACACCCCGCAGACGCACGGCGCGGCCTTGCCGGATCTCCTCGCCGGTCAGCGACTTGACCTCGCCGATCCGCGTGATCGCGCGGGGCGCGGCCGCACCCTGCGCGACCTGCAACAGGCCTAGCACGCCTGCGAGATAGGCCAACGCCGGTTTCACCGCGGGGTCTCTCCAGCCGCGGCGCAGAGCATTAACAGACGGGTACGGATGAACGTTGTCTCCATGGCGGAACTCGGGGCCTCCTGACGGCCGGGCCGGGCACAGGCCCTACGCGCCTCGTCCGGCCTCGCTTTCGATTTCACGACTGGGTCTTTCAGAAGCATACTGGAGCGATGCCCAGACGCCCATTGGCCAAGTGGCCAATAGACGTCTGGCGCGCGGGCCCAGTTCTTGATTATTATCAAAGGGAGTCAGGTACAGAGTCAACTCCCGATTCAGCCAGAACGCAACATACTTGCCCCTTTCGCTTGAAATGGATTTGGCTGTTGGCCCATATGCGCGGAGTTGGCACATCCTCCACAGCCGGCCAATGCCACGCGCAACGGCTTCCGCGAGGCAACCGCCTCCTGACCGCGCACGCCAATCACCCACAATCCCCCGCGCCGTCTACCCTCTTTCGACAGCACCCCGTCGCTTCTCATTCCCCTGGCCGGTCATCCGCCATGACAACCGATAACAGTCCTCGCAGCCTTCTGCGTCCCTCATAAGACCGCGCTCTTGATAAAATAACCAGAACCAATTGCCTAATCGCCGCGAGTTCCTTATCATGTGAAAACATTGTTCATGAGAAAGAAAGGCGCTTTTTCGCACCTCGACAAACTGAGAGGAAAGCATGGATTTTCTGTTGGAAGGCATCAGATCGTTCACGTGGCAACAAGCGGTGATGTTTGCGGTCGGTTTCACCCTGATCTGGCTGGCGATCAAGAAACAGTGCGAGCCGATGCTGCTTTTGCCGATGGGCTTCGGCGCCATACTGGTCAACATCCCCTTTAGCGGCGCGCTGAATCAGGTCCTGCCGGGGGTGGGCGAAACCCACGGGGCGATCCAGTGGCTTTTCGAAGTCACCATCGAATCCTCTGAAATCCTGCCCATCCTGCTGTTCATCGGCATAGGCGCGATGATCGACTTCTCTCCGTTGTTCCAACGCCCGGTCTATTTTCTCTTCGCCGCCGCCGCCCACTTCGGCATTTTTGCGACCATCACCCTGGCTTGCTTGCTGGGTTTTGACTTGCGGGACGCGACGGCGATCGGCATCATCGGCGCGGCCGACGGTCCCACTACGATTTTGGTCTCCCAGATTCTGCAGTCCAAGTACATGGGCGCAATCGCTGTGACGGCCTATTCCTATATGGCGTTGGTGCCGATTATTCAGCCAGCGGTCATTTACCTTCTGACCTCGCGAGAGGAACGGCGCATTCGCATGGAGCCGACCAGGGACTCCGACATCCCGAAGAGCGTGCGCATCATTTTCCCCCTCGCGGTGACCGTCGTTGTCGGCCTGATTGCACCCGCAGCCGTCTCCCTGATCGGATTCCTCATGTTCGGCAACCTGGTCCGCGAGTGCGGTGTCCTCGAAACGTTGTCAAAGACCGCACAGAACGAGCTGAGCAATCTGATCACGCTGCTTTTGGGTATCATCATCGCCTTCACGCTGAAGGCTTCCGAATTCGTTACCCGAGACACGGTGATGATTCTGGGCCTGGGCCTGTTCGCCTTCGTCTGCGATACCGCCGCAGGCCTGCTTTTCGCGAAGTTTCTGAACCTCTTCTTGCGGAAGAAAATCAACCCCATGATCGGGGCCGCGGGCATCTCCGCTTTTCCCATGTCGGCAAGGGTCATCCATAAACTGGCGATCAAAGAAGACCCGTGCAACATCCTGATCATGCAAGCCGTCAGCGCCAACGTCGCGGGACAGATCGCGTCGGTGGCGGCGAGCGGCCTGGTGCTGAGCCTCGTCCTGAAATACCTGCAATAGCCGGAGACCTTTTAACCATGGAAAACGCCGAATTCGTTCGCGCTTCGCTCACCATGATGTGGAAGGGCATGATGGGGTTGTTCATCATAGCCGCCGTCATGGCTTGGCTCACCGCAGTCATCATCAAGTGGTGCAAAGGCGGCAAATCCACTCCTACGCTGTAAGCGGTGCCGCGTCACGCTGCGCCTGCGGATGGGCGGCTCTTGTAGCGCAGGACTTTCTCTATACGGCATGCGGCAGCAGCCGTGCGTGCGTCCCGCCGCAACCGTCTCATACGTCGAGCGGCAGGCCACAAGCCTGCAAGCGGCATTTGCGCACACTGCAGGCGTGCGCGCAGGCGTAGAGGTTGGCCATCTCCCCGTTCATCACGGCGGCGAACTCTCGCCACGGATCCTCGTACCGGCCCTTCAGGGCCCGTCCTGCAGCGGCTGGACACGGCCCCCGATGATCGCCAACATCCGCGGCGACAGGATTTGACGCCGGTCGTCGTCGACCAAGCTGAAGCGGTTCCCGTCGTTGGGCGTGCTGAGGTAGTTCCAGACGCAGTAGGAGATGCCGTGCTGTTTCAGCAGCAGAATCACGTCGTTCATCCAATTTTCGCGCGAGGTCATGTCGGCGTGCCGGATGGTGCCGAACTCGCCGCACCAGAGGATCTTGTCAGGATGCTTCGCGGCGAAGTCGAAGGCCGGCTGCAGCCACTCCCGCAGGACGCTGATGTCCATCCGTTCACGGCGAGCATAGGGCGCCTTCGCCCCTTCCACGAAACGCTTGTAGTCCCGGTAGCGCTCGATGTCGCCCGGATAGGGCATCGCCCGATTGTAGTAAAGCGGGCCGGCCTGCAGAACGCCGCGCTGGTGCGTGAACTCAAAGGGACTGTAGAAATGGAACGTGTAGATCACGTTCGCGTCGTCGAAGAGCTGCAAGTCCTTGAGTTTGTCGCAGCTGTTCCAGCAGGTGCTGCCCACAACGATCTTCCGCGTCGGGTTCAGCTTGCGGATCTCTCCGATCGTCCGCGCCGCCAGCGCGTTCCACGCCTGCGGCTTGACGTCCTTCACCTCGTTGAGCAACTCAAAGACAACGGCGTCGTCGCGTGATAGCGCCGCTCGAACTCCAGCCAGAGCGCCACGAAGCGGTTCTGCAGCTCGGCGTCGTCGAGCAGCGCGACGGTCGACGGCACGTCGCAGTAGTTGCCGACCGCTTTGTGGAGGTTCAGCACGACGTTCAGGTTGGACGCGCGACACCACGCGACGAAGTTGTCGATGCAGCGGAAGGTCCGCTCGCGGTAGACATACGGCTTTTCCTCCAGCACGACCTGATCGAAGCCTAGCCGGATGTGGTCCACGCCGAACGACGCGATGTTGCGCACATCCTCCTGCGTGATGTAGCTCTCGAAGTGCTCGTAGTCGCCCGGCGACAGCTCCATCTTCCAGGCGTCAGGCAGCACGTTGAACCTTTTGTAGTTCGTCAACCACCCGCCGATCCCCATCCCCCGCTCGAAGCCGACGAACGGCTTGGCCGCCGCCGGCGCCCCTTGCGCCAGCCACGCCATCAGACCCCAACAGACTGCCGCCCGCACAGCGGCACCCGACACGTTATGCCCCATCGCATCCCCTCCGATCTGAATCTTCCCTGTTC